>Ga0209021_1000081_pt1 | contig 127995 bp, 119 predicted proteins | sample PinacodermFT_FD_187299 | JGI IMG/M metagenome (GOLD analysis project Ga0209021, IMG submission 187299) | Host-associated microbial community of the marine sponge Aplysina aerophoba from Gulf of Piran - sponge pinacoderm, lysed by freeze-thaw... | ecosystem: Host-associated > Porifera > Sponge... | reverse complement strand
AGGGGCGGGTGGGTGGGAAGAGCTGCGCTGCGCTGAAGGCAATTACGCAAAGGTCTCTACAAGGGGAAGAGGGCAACGCGCTTTAGCGCGCGGTGAGGGGACTGCGGGGGTTGGACATGCGCCCTGCGCACCAGCCAACCAGACACACCTATCCACCCGGATGACCCTTGTAGATCGCCACCGGCAACCGCGACCACCGCAGATGCTCGATCAGCAGCGTGTCGCCTTCCTCGAACAGCCGGTACGTCGACAGGTCGATCGGAAAGCGAACGCGCCCCAGCGCCGTTACGTACGGCTTCGGCGGCAGCGGGTTCATCGGATGCCGCTTCGCGATGGGCCCCAGCTTGCCCGGAACGAACCCGTGACGAGCGTACAACTCAAACCCGCCCAGCAGCGTCCGCGTGAAGAAGAGCACCGCGATCACGAGGAAGACCGACGCCAGTATCGACGCCCCCCCTATCGGGAACGCCTGCGCCGGCACGAGCAGGATGACCGCGATGATCGCGAAGATGAAGTTGCGCGTCGTCGGCTTGACCAGGTCGCGCCGCTCCGACGCCCACGCGAGCCGGAACTGCATCCCGCAGTGAACGCACTTCGCCTCGCCCGTCAGGTACAGGTGCCGGCACTCGCCGGACGCGTCCACCTGCTGCTGCGGCTGAACGTTTCGCCGTCTCATCTCGGCATGTCTCCTGCTTCGTATCGCTCCGCCCACCCCGCGAGCCACTCGAACAGCCTGGCGAAACTCTTCGGCACCTCGTCCTCGCGCTCGGGATGGCACTGCACCCCCACGAGCCACGGATGCTCCGGACTCTCCAGCGCCTCCACGATGCCGTCCTCCGGGTGGTACGCCGACGCCATCAGCGACGGCGCGCGCTGCGCTTCCTTCAGCCCCTGGTGATGACGGCTGTTCGTGCGGTAGATCGCTCCCGCGCCGATGATGGCCCCGAACCGGCTCCCCGGCGACACATACACCTGGTGCACCGCCGACTGGAATTCCGGCAGCGTGTGCCCCGGCAGGTCCTGGATGAGCCTGCCGCCCATCGCCACATTGATGAGCTGCATGCCCCGGCATATTCCCAGTGTGGGCATGTTCTCCTCTATCGCGTAGCGGAACAGCGCCATCTCCATCTCGTCGCGCTCCGGCTCGATGCCCATCGACCCGTCGAGCGCTTCGCCGTACAGCGCAGGGTCGACGTCTCCGCCGCCGGTCAGCAGCAGACCGGACACGCCGTCCATCGCCTCCTCGATCGAGGTGAAGTGCTCGGGAGTCAGCACCCGGGCCTGCGCCCCGCGCGACTCCAGCGACGCGACGTACCTGCCCGCGCTGCTCCCGTTGGACGTCGTTACCCCGATGAGCGCCACGCGTCAGCCCCCGAGTGCCGCGCTCAGCGCCGAAGCGTCGACGCACTCCCGCGCCATCGCGCCCGCGCGCTCCGCCTTCGCCGCGTGGTGCACGCTCACCGCGCCGCTCAGCGACTCCAGCGCCGCTGCGGTGTCGTGCGTGTTCGACCCCACCGCGATGAGCGGCACGTCCAGGTCGTCCGCGCGCTGGTACACGTACTGCGACGGCGTCTCGCACCCCGTCAGGAACAGTGCGTTCAGCGGGAAGTTCAGTGCGCTCATCTGGATGTCGATCCGCCCGCCGCGCACGACGACCGCCTGGTTCGGTAGACGCCCGAAGTAGTTGCCGCCCCACTCGGTGATGAGCCCGCCGATGAGGAAGTGCTCGATCAGTTCGCTGCCGCCTTCCTCGCCCGTGAAGTACGTGCCGCCCAGGTGCTCCGCCGCCTGCTGCACCGTCGGCGCGAGCAGCAGCCGCTCCTCCGGCAGCACCCCGAGCACCGGCATCCCCGCGTCCTCCAGCTCGACCGCCAGCCGTGCCGAGGCGTCGTGCTCGGCATACCGCGTGCGCTTGTTCACGACGCACCCCGCGAGCGCGTCGCCGAACGCTTCGCGCCACGCCCCGGATGCTCCGGCCCCCAGCGTCCGCTCGTACTCCAGCACCCCCACCACCGCCGCGCCCGTGCTCCGCGCCAGCTCCGCTGCCCCGTCAGCAAGCGGCGGCCCCTCCACCACGACCACGTCCACGCCCGCCGCCGCGCCCTGCACGATCTTCGCCGCCTCCGCCATCTGCTCCGCCGACGCCGCCCCCTCGACCGCCACCGTCTCTGCCGATCCCCCCAACGACGCCAGGAACGCCGGGTCAGCGTCGCCAACAGCCGACAGCGGCTTCACGAGTGTCACCCGCTTCCCCTCCGACCGCAGCACCGACGCCAGCCCGCAAGCGACCGTCGTCGCGCCCGCTCCCGGCCGCGCCCCTGCAATCTGCACCACGCTCATCCTAGTTCCAGCCCCTCTCTCACGGATCCCGGCGAGTATACCAGCGCCCTGCTCCCGGCCAACCCTCACTGTGCGCCGAAGGGCGTTCCCTCTCCCGCTCAGCAGGAGAGGAGGGCAACTCGACTGCGAGCGATGTGTGGACCGGATGAGTGACACCCGCCCCTTCCGCCGCCACCCCCCACCCGCGTACGCTGTTCGCATGACCGTCATTCCGGCAGCGCCCAATAGACCCCGGTATGGCTCACGGCCCAGCCACAGGTGCGTTCAATGGGCTGCAGTGTGCACACCCCTTTCTCATGCGCTCATTGACCAGAAGAACGCGGAAGCAGGCCACGGCCTTGTCGTTCAACTGTTCAATGAGGAGAATTCGCCCTGCATGCACTCCTGAGTGTCGACAATTGAAACGACCGGTTGATCGCCGGGACGTCGGACCTGCAGGGGCCCTCACCCGACGCGCAGGCGCGTCTACCTCTCCCCGAGGGAGAGGTAGGGGGCGAGGTTCCTGCGAAGGCAGGAACGACGGAAGGGGGTGGGGATGGCGGGTAGGGGTGCGGGAGTGACGGATGTAGCGCTCCGTATCCGACCTGCCCCCCTCACCCGCTGGGCGGGAGAGGGCAGGGGGCGCCACGCGTCCCCTTGCCCTCCGGCACTCCTATCGCTTAGAATCTCTTGGTTGCCATGAACTACGCAATCATAGAAACAGGTGGGAAGCAGTACCGTGTCCAGGAGGGCGACTCCATCACCGTGGAGAAACTCCCCGGCGAAGAGGGCGGCACCGTCGAACTCGACAACGTACTGCTCGTCTCGAAGGACGCGAAGGTAACCGTCGGCCAACCCCGCGTGGACGGCGCGAAGGTCGTCGCGGAGGTAGCGCGCCAGGGCAAGGCGGACAAGCTCGTCATCCTCAAGTACAAGCCCAAGACCCGCTACCACGTCAAGAGCGGACATCGCCAGCCGGTTACCAAACTCTCCATCAAGCAGATCGTCGCCGGATAGGAGGCTCACTCGTGGCGCACAAGAAAGCGGGCGGAAGCAGCCGGAACGGGCGGGACAGCCACGGCCAGCGGCTCGGCGTCAAGCGGTTCGCGGGCGAGAGCGTCCGCGCCGGGACCATCATCGCGCGCCAGCGCGGCACGAAGATCCACCCCGGCGTCAACGTCGGCATGGGCCGGGACTTCACCCTCTACGCCCTCGTGGACGGCCAGGTGATGTTCGACCACGCCAACAAGCTGCGCAAGCGCGCCAACGTGTCGCCGGCATAGCAGGAGCACGCGAGCGATGAAGACAGAGATACACCCCGACTACTACCCCGACGCCGTGGTGAACTGCTCCTGCGGGAACACCTTCACCATCGGCGCCACGAAGCCGCAGATCAAGGTCGAGATATGCAGCTCCTGCCACCCCTTCTTCACCGGTGAGCAGCGTATCGTCGACACGGAAGGCCGCGTGGAGCGCCTGAAGAGGCGCTTCAACCTCCAGTAGGACCCCACCGTGTTCATCTCTCCTCAGTACTATTCCCTCTCCCTTGATGGGGGAGGGCTAGGGCGAGGGTGAGAATGAGAGTGAAGGCCGGGTAATGGCTCAGGCGCAGCAGCATTCGGTCTACGGAGGCCAGGCGGTCATCGAGGGCGTGATGATCCGCGGGCGGCACGTCTACTCCGTGGCCGCGCGGCACCCCACCGGCATCATCAAGACCATCACCCGCCCCGTCCCCACCTGGAGCGTCAACCGCTTCCGCCGCATCCCCTTCGTCCGCGGTACGCTCGTCCTCTCTGAATCGCTTATCGTCGGCATGCGAGCGCTCACCTGGTCTGCCCAGGTCTCCTCAGGGGAGACCGAGGAAGACGAGCAGCCCATCCCGCCCCTGGCGATGGCCCTCACGCTCGCGACCTCCCTCGTTCTCGGCATCGGCCTCTTCTTCATCCTCCCGCTGCTCATCACCCACGGCTACGTCGACCGCTTCACCGACAACTCCATCATCAGCAACACGGCGGAGGGCGTCCTGCGCCTCGCCGTATTCTTCGCCTACCTGACGGTCATCGGCCTCATGCCGAGCATCAAGCGCGTCTTCGGCTACCACGCGGCCGAGCACATGACCGTCCACGCCCAGGAGGCCAAACTCCCGCTGGAGAGCGAGAACGTGCGGCTCTTCCCCGCCGCGCACCCGCGCTGCGGGACCGCGTTCCTGCTCACCGTCATGATCGTCTCCATCATCGTGTTCGCGTTTCTCGGCACGCCGGACCTGCCCATCCGCATCGCCTCCCGCATCATCCTCATCCCCGTCATAGCGGGCGTCTCCTACGAGGTGATACGCATGAACGCCGCGCACGCCGGCAACGCCCTCGTGCGCGCCGGCACCCTCCCCAGCCTCGCCCTCCAGTCGATGACCACCCGCCCCCCTGACGACGGCCAGATCGAGGTCGCTATCGCCGCCATGAACGCCGCCGTCGAGGGCGACGCGCAGGCCGAGACCGCAGCCGCGAACGCGTAGCCTCCTACCCGAGCGCCTTCCCCTGCGCCGCGCGCTCCAACATCTCCCGCGCGACCTGCCCCACCGCCGCCCCGCTCCCCAGCATCCCCGCGACCTCCCCGACGCGCTCCTCCTCGCTCAGCGACTCCGCCCCCGAGTACGTCCGCCCGTCCTCCACCGCCTTCCCCACCCGGAAGTGCGTGTCCGCCCACGCGGCTATCTGCGGCAGATGCGTCACGCACAGCACCTGCGCCCGCCTGCCGACCGTCCACAGCTTCCTCCCCACCACCTCCCCGGCGCGGCTTCCGATGCCCGCGTCTATCTCGTCGAACACCAGCGACGGCGCGCCGGACACTGTTTGCAGCGCGCTGTTGAGGGCCAGCATCATCCGCGACGTCTCTCCGCCCGACGCTACCTTCGCCAGCGGGCGCGACTCCTCTCCCGGGTTCGTCCGCGCCGAGAACGTGACCCTGTCTATCCCGCTCCCGGCGAGGGCGTAGCGCCGCCCGTCCGGAGCGGGCAGGCCGTCGCCCGCCTCGTTCTGCTCGACCGCGATGTCGAACGACGCACGCTCCAGCCCCACCTCCCGCAGTTCCTCCGCGACCGCCTTGCCCAACGCAGCCGCCGCACTCCTCCGCGCTTCGGACAACCCCCACGCAAGCGCTCCCGCGCTCCGAGACGCTTCATCCAGCGCGCGCTCCAATTCTCCCCGGCGTACGTCAGCCGTCTCGATGCGCTCCAGCTGCGTACGGGCATCCTCCCCGAACGCGAGCACCGCTGATTCGGAGCCTCCGTACTTGCGCTTGAGGCGCCGCAGCAGCTCGACGCGCTCCTCTATCTCGGCCAGCCGCGCCGGGTCCGACTCGACGCTCTCCGCGAGGCGTCGTACCTCCCGTGCCGTGTCGCCAAGCTGCACGAGCGCGGACTCGAGCGCCTCGATCTGCGCGCCCAGCGCGTCAGCGGCGCCCGGAGCGCGCCGCAGGTGGTCCAGCGCCTCCGCCGCGAGGTCTGCCGCGTTGCGGTCGCCCTCGCTCAGCGCCTCGTACGCGGCAACGCAGGCGTCGCGCACGCTCTCGGCATGCTCCAGCACGTTGCGCTCGCGCAGCAGCGCCTCCTCCTCCCCGTCCACCGGAGCGGCAGCCTCGATCTCGTCCACCTGGAATGCCAGCAGATCGCGCCGCTGCTCCGCCTCTCGTATCGCCGCTTCCGATTCGCCGAGTTCGCCCTGCACGCGGCGCACCTCTGCAACTGCGCATTCGACGCTGTCGCGGTGCTCGCCGAGACCGCCGAAATCGTCCAGCACCCGCATCTGGAAGCGCGGATCGAGCAGCGAGAGGTGCGAACCCTGCCCGTGGATGTCCACCAGCGCCCCGCCGACCGCACGCAGCGTGCTCACCGGCACGGCGCGACCGTTCAGACGGGAGACCGTGCGCCCTTCCTGGTGCACCTCGCGGTACAGGACGGCGACCCCATCCTCGTCGTCCACCTCCACTCCAAATTCAGCGAGCGCTTCCCGTGTGCGTGGCTCATCTAACGCAAAGACCGTCTCGACACTCATGGAGTCTGCACCGCGCCGCATCACCCCCCGGTCCGCCGTGCCGCCAAGCACGAACGCGAGCGCGTCCACCAGCAGCGACTTGCCCGCTCCCGTCTCGCCGGTGATGACGTTCAACCCCGGCCCGAACACGAGGCGCGTCTCCTCTATGACGGCAAGATTGCGGACGGTGAGTTCTGCCAGCATCGCCCGCCGATTATACGTTGGCCCGCCGCGTCTCTCCGCTCCGGACCGCGATGTAGACGCCCAGCAGCAGCAGAGCTCCGCCGGGCAGCACCGTCCACGGCGGTATCTCGCCCAGCACCGGGATCGCCATCAGCGTCGCAAGCACCGGCTCGGCGCGTACCGCGAGCGTCACGTTCACCGCGGGCATGTAGCCCAGCGCCCAGTTCAGCAGCGAGTGCCCCACCGCCTGCGGGAGCAGCGCCGCCATCGCCATCCAGAAGTACGACTCCGCCGGAAGGCCGAACATCGGCGCCCCGCTTCCCACCGCCGCCGCCAGCAGCACGACCGCTGTGACGGCGTACACGATCGTGATGTAGGGCAGGGTGGGGATGCGTCTGCGCACGCGGCGTCCCACCAGCAGGTAGCCCGCGACTGCCACCGCTCCCCCGAGCGCGAGTGCGTCGCCCAGCAGGTGCCGCTCGCCTTCCGCCCAGTCCCCGGCCGCGATGATGAAGCCTCCCGCTATGCTCACCGCCACGGCAAGCGCCGTGAGCCGCCCCACCTTGTCCGGCGAGGCGAAGTGCGCCCCGATCGCCACGAATACGGGCGTCGTCGTGACGAGCAGCACCGAACTCGCCACCGACGTGTGCGAGAGGGACGTTATCCACAGCGCGAAGTGCGCCGCGAGGAAGAACCCGGACCCCGCGAGGAGCGGAAGGTCGGAGCGGCGTACGGCGGCGAAGTCCTTCCTCCCTGCAATGGCGGCAGTTACGCCGACGATGACGGTGGCGATGCACATGCGGTACGCCGCCACCGTGAGCGGGGGCGCGTCTGCCAGCCTGATGAAGATGGAGGCGAGCGAAACACTCACCACCCCCACTCCGACCCATAGGAACACCATCGCCCGGACAGGTTACCTTTCCATCGGAGCAGGCGTCTCTCATCCATATTGAGCGGCTCCGGTTGTACGGGGCTATCCACTGGGCTGAACGCGCGGTACGCGAGAGGCTGGTAACCTTGACGCCACTCCATGCACGCGCCTCATCGATCCACCGAGCCGTCCGAACGTCCGAGGCAGGCGAGGGTCCGGGGCGGGACGTTCTCCGCGCTCCGCTACCGCAACTACCGGCTCCTCTGGTTCGGCACGCTCTTCATGAGCGCCGGTACCTGGATACAGCAGGTGACGCTCGGCTGGCTGGCGTACGAGATGACCGGGTCGCCGGTGCAGGTATCCATCGTCCTCGGCCTGCGCGCTCTTCCGATGCTTGGGGCGCCCATCGCCGGCGTCATCGCTGACAAGTTTGACCGCCGCGTCGTCCTCCTGCTGGACCAGTTCTACCTGGCCCTCCTTGCTGTCATATTCGCCGTCATCCTCCAGTTGGGATTCGTGGAACTATGGCACCTGCACGCCTTCTCGTTCCTCACTGGCGCCGGTTGGGCGCTGAACAACCCCCTGCGGCAGACGCTCGTGGGCAACTCTGTGCCGCGCGAGCGGCTCATGAACGCCATTGCCCTGAACTCGATGGCGTTCAACTCCATGCGGATGATCGGGCCCGGCATCGCGGGCGGCATGATTGCGCTGCTGGGCTCGGAAGTGAACTTCATCCTGCAGGCGGTGATGTACGGCGCGGTCGTTCTGCTCGTTCTCCCGTTCCGCGCTGAGTTCGCTGAGGGACGGGAAGGGCGCAAGCAGCAGTCGCCGCTCGCCGACCTGAGAGAAGGATTGGCTTACGTTGCGCGGGAACCCGTGCCCCGCTACGCCATCATCCTCAGTCTGATACCGACGCTCACGCTCATGGCGTTCATCCAGACCCAGATGCCCGTATTCGTCGCCGAGGACCTGGGCGACTCGGAAGGCGCGCTGCTCGGCTTCATGTACGTCGGCATGGGCGTGGGCGGTTTCGTTGGGGCGGTGTTCGTCGCGCGGTTCCACACCGTCGAACACAAGGGACGGCTCTCGCTCTTCGGCGTCGCGGGAGCCGCGCTGGCCGTGTTGGCGCTCTCACAAGTGGATATCTGGTGGCATGCCTGGGCCATCCTCGTCGTGCAGCAGCTCTTCTTCATCATGGTGATGACCACCAATAACACCATCCTGCAGTCCGTGACGCCGGACTACATGCGCGGGCGCGTGATGGGCATCTACATGCTGGACGTGGGGATGCAGCCGCTCGGAGGCGTCATCGCTGGGATAATCGCCGAGGACTACGGTGTGTCCACGGCCTGGTTGCTGGGAGGCTCGGTGGGATTGGTGCTGGTCGTTCTCGTTACCGCTGTCGCACCGTCGTTCAGGCGTCTGCGGCTGTAGCGAACGCCATCGAGACAGCCCTCGCCAGTTCCGTGTCACGCTCCGGGGGTACGGTGCGCAGGTCGAGCAGCAGCCGCTCGTCCTCGATACGTGCAACCACAGGGGGCGACCCGGCCCGGAGCCGCCGCGCGAGTTCATCGGGGCCGCCCACAGGCGAGGCGTCGACGCTCACGAGCCGCGACGGCAGTTCGTCAGTCGGCAGGCTGCCCCCGCCGAGCCTCGACGAGCCATCCACGACCGACGCCAGTTCTCCGATCTGCTCCGCTACTGCCCGCGCTCGCTCGCCCAACTCTTCCTGCGATGCCGCGATCATGCGCCAGACCGGTATCTGCTGCATCGCGTCGCCACGTATATAGTGGAGCAGCGTGCGGTGCAGCGCCGCGAGCGTCAGCTTGTCGGCGCGCAACGCCCGTGCGAGCGGGTGCGCGCGCAGCGCTGCCACGAGGTCTGCGCCTCCGGCTGCAAGCCCCGCCTGCGGCCCGCCGAGCAGCTTGTCGCCGGAGAAGAACACCAGGTCAGCGCCCGCCGCGAGGCTCTCTTGCGGCATCGTCTCGTGCCCGATGCCGAACTGCGCGGTGTCCAGTAGTGCGCCGGAACCGAGATCGTGCAACAGGGGCACGCCGTGCGCTGCACCCACTGCTGCGACGTCTGCCAGCGACGGCTCGTGCGTGAAGCCGGTCACGCGGAAGTTGGAGCGGTGCACCACCAGCAGCGCGGCGGTCCGCTCCGTGATGGCGCGCTCGTAGTCTGTCGCGTAGGTGCGGTTGACCGTCCCCACTTCCACCAGCCGCGCGCCGCTCTGGGCGAGCACGTCCGGTATCCGGAAGCCGCCACCTATCTCGCTCGCCTCTCCGCGCGAGACGATGACTTCACGTCCCGCGGCGACCGCCGCAAGACCGAGCAGCATCGCTCCTGCGTTGTTATTGACGGCTATCGCGTCTTCCGCGCCGGTCAACTGCCGCAATAGACGCGCGATAGCCTCGTACCTGCTGCCGCGCTTGCCGTCCTCCAGGTCCAGTTCGAGCGTCGAGTAGCCTTCCGAAGCGGCGGCGGCAGCACGGATGCTCTCCTGCGAGAGCGGAGCGCGTCCGAGGTTCGTGTGCAGGATGACGCCCGTAGCGTTGAGCACATGCACGGGCCAGTCCGCCTCGCTCTGCTGGGTCGCCTTCGCGACGTCGTGCGCTACCTCTGCTGCGGTCGGCGGGGCCGTGCCATCCGCCACGGCGGCGCGTGCCTTTGCGATGTGCTCACGCACGGAAGTAGTGATGATGTCCTGGCGGTACCCCTCGGCAAGCAACGTCGCGACGGCAGGCTGCGCGAGCACGTCGCTCACTGCTGGCAGGTTTCGGAACGCGTTGTCGGCCATGTGCTCATGTTAGGGATGACGCGAGAGTGCGGCAAGGAATCGCACGGCCCGATGTCTTCGAGCGTTCATCCCTTATAATCGTACGAGCGTGCCGAGGTGGCGGAATGGCAGACGCCGCGGACTTAAAATCTGCTGTCCATAAAGGGCGTGTGGGTTCGAGTCCCACCCTCGGCACCAATATCCAGCACGCATCGGAAGTGCGGCCTCCTCCGATAGCACGGCCATATCGGGAGCTCCGCTCGACGGGCATCAACCGGGTGGTCAGTAGGCGTAGCCGACCGCACACTTGGCGCCCGTGGGCTATGTAGTCCAGGAGGCTGGCGGGACGGCCCATCGCGTCGGCCACAGTAATTCACGCCCGGAGCTCCCCGCTTCCCGCACGCACCGTTTCCGAGTCGACAATGAAGAGCTTCTTCATCGCGTCGCTGTCGTTGCGCTCGATGCAGTCCAGGAACCAGCGGCTGAGGAACTCGTCGACGTACCCCAGCGGCAGGTTGGGCGGGCCATGGCTGTGCAGCGATGCGGTGTCCTTCGTGAGCGGCGACACCGCGGTCGCGTCGGGTGGCGCGACCATCCGCTATTGACGGCCGACAGCTGTGGACTCCCATGCTGGTTGACAGACGGCAGTAGAGTTATGCTGTATCCTGCCCGGAGCGGACGTGTCAGGGGGATTATTGGAACAAGCCAAGGAGACAACCACCCTTCGAGAGCGGTACCTTCTCCCCATGAGACGCAGCGAGGCGGGCTGATGGAAATCCCATCCGACTACAAGGCAGGCTACGAGAAGGCCCGTCTTGTCGACAAAGAAGCTGCGGACAACTACATCGCTCACACCAATATCGGCGACCCGGTCATGGACGCGGTCGTGGAAGAGTTGGCGTCGCTGCCTCAGGAGCAGGTCCACCGGTTCATCCGGGCCGGTATGGAGGAGGACCGTGACCGCTTGCGGAACGCGCCTCAGTTACTGCGGGACTTCTTCATCGACGCGCCACCGCCTGACCCAGACTGGCTCGATCACAATGCCTTCGGCCCAGGCATCCGCTCCTTCCAAAGGAATGCAGTCCCGATTCTTGCGGGTTTCGTCACCGGCGTGCTCATAGACGGCTTTTCGACGCTGATAAGCAAGTCGTTCGTGCAAACCGGGCGCATATTCGACAACGGGGTCTGGCGGCTCAAGCAGAACAACCGGCACCAGATGGAGATTTTCTGGCCTGGTGGACTGGAGCGGCATGGCGACGGATGGAAACTCTCTGTCCGCATCCGGTTCGTGCACGCCCAGGTCCGCCGACTGCTGGGGCAGACCGAAGAATGGGAACACGACGCCTGGGGAGTGCCGATCAGCGCCGCGCACTTGGGCTATTCGGTTGCCTGTTTCGCTGCGCGCGCCGTCAAGCACTCGGAGTCGTTGGGAGCAAGTTACAGCAGAGAGGAGCGGGCCAGTTTCCACGATGTCTGGCGCTATGCCGGGTACCTCATGGGCATCCCCGAAACCATCCTCTTCACCGACGAGCGCCACGCCCTGCACATATACCGTATCGGCTCTATCTGTGAGCCTCCCCCTACGCAGGAGGCGATTCTCATGACGAATGCGCTGATCAACTCCGCCCCGCTGGTCGCGGGCATCACGGACCCAGCGGCGCGGAAGAGTCTGGTGGAGAAGGTCATCTACCCCGTTTCCCGCGGCCTCATAGGGAGCAATCTCGCTGCCCAACTGCAATTTCCTGTGAGCGGACTACCTTTCGCGCTGTTCTGGTACCGGCTGGACCAGCGCATTCAGAAGCTGAGAACACGGTTGCGCAAGGAAGCTGCTAAGGACTTCTCGACGCTTCTGGTCGCGTCTGCCTACGACGACGCCGGTCTGACATACCGGTTGCCTGACCACGCGCACGATGAACAGTCCGGCAGGTGGTAAGGGCAAGCTCTTCCCGAAGCGCGCGGCCCGCATGAGATCGAACGATTTCACCGGCCTGCTCGGGGCGTCTGCGTACGATGACGTTGGGATCAGCTACGCAACGCCTGACCAAGCTCATGCGGAGGAGTCGGCGTTCTGGGGCTCCTTCCGGTCCTACCGTCGCACTTTCGCCCACGCTACCACCAGCACGCCCAGCGCTGCGAGTCCGCCCAGCAGCCACGGGTCCAGACCGGTGACGATTCCCAGCACGGCGTAGAGCGCGAGTCCAAACCCCGCTCCTACACCCGTGTTCCGCAGGATGAATATCATCGCGACTCCGACCGCCGTCGACGGTAGCGCGATCAGCCACGCGGCGCCGAAACATCCGCCTGCGAGTGTCGCGAGCCCCACGCCGCCCGGCAGCCGCGACAACCCCAGCAGCGGCCAGTTGTGTCCCGCCATAGCCGCGGCGAGCGCTGGCAGGGCGAGCGCCTCCTCCGCGCCGATGGCGTTCGCCAGAGCAACGGCCGCCGCCCCCTTGCCTGCGTCCCCCACGAACACCAGCACTCCCCACCGGCGCCCGACCTGCCGGAATACGTTAGCCGTCCCCGCTATCCGCGTATCCACGTCACCGATGGCGATGCCCTTCCGTCGTGCAGCAAGGTACGCCCACGGGAGGGAACCGAGCAGATAACCGGCGGCGATGGAGACCGCAACCGCAGCATAGACCGGCATGGGCGTAGTCTAGCGCACGCTCAGGCGCTTCTTGGCGGCGCTGCGGAGGAGCGCACTGCCCGTCGCGTGCGGCCTGTGGTAGTCTCCGACCGCTAATCCCTACTGACACAGGACCGAGATGAAGGCTATCGCAGTAGATACCGGCGGCACTTTCACGGATATGGTCGTCCTGGACCAGGACACCGGTGCCCTCTCCGTGCTGAAACTCCCATCCACGCCCGACGAGCCCGGCAGGGCCATCATCGACGGCATACGCGAGACGTTCGTCAATGGCGTCGCCCCTGCCGACGTGCTCTCCCTCTCCCACGGCACCACAGTCGGCACAAATGCTTTGCTCACCGGCGCGGGCGCGCACGTGGGCCTGTTCGTTACCGAGGGATTCGGCGCGATCAACGACGTCTGGCACCTCGCGCCCAGCGAAGACTCCTCGCGCGCCACGAGCGTCTACGTGGAGAAGAAGCCGCCCGTGCTTCCGCGCTACCGCCGCGAGGCGAAGGAACGCGTGAACTACAAGGGCGAGGCCGTCGTTCCGTTGGACGAGGACGCTGCCGTGGAAGCCGTGCGCTCTCTCGGACGGCGGGGAGTGGAGTCCATCGCCGTCGTGCTCCTCTTCTCGTTTCTCAACCCGGCCCACGAGGAGCGCATCGCCGAGATCATCGAGCGCGAACTCCCGGGAACGACCGTCTCGATCTCCTCGAAGGTGCTCCCCCAGATGCGCGAGTTCCCGCGCCTCAGCACGACGGTCGCGAACGCCTACATATCGCCGAAGATGGGCACGTACCTCGCCACGCTGGAGGAGCGCATCCGCGCCGAACAGGTGACGAGCGACGCCCTTTACGTGATGCAGAGCAACGGCGGCGTCGCCCGCATCGGCAGCGTCACGCCGGTAACGACCGTCCTCTCCGGCCCCTGCGCCGGAGCGATGGCGGCGATGGCCGTCGCATCCACGGCGGGCTTCGATAACGTCGTCTCGCTGGACATGGGAGGGACGAGCACGGACATCGCCCTTGGCCAGCAGGGACGCGTCCTCGAGACGACGAGCGGACGCATCGGCGATTGGGAGCTCGCGGTCCCCATGCTCATGATCAACACCATCGGCGCGGGTGGCGGCACCATCGCGACGGTCGAGTCCGGCGGCGGCCTGCGCGTTGGGCCGGAGAGCGCCGGCGCCGACCCCGGCCCTGTTGCCTACGGCAAGGGCGGCGTGCAGCCGACCGTCACCGACGCGAACCTCGTGCTTGGTTTCCTGAACCCTGAGTCGAAACTTGCCGGACGCGTCAGCCTCGACCGCGACGGTGCCGAGCGCGCCATCGCGGAGATGGCCGGACGGCTTGGACTCGGCACGCTGGAGACGGCAGAGGGCATCATCCGCATCATCAACGCCAAGATGGAGGAGGGCATCCGTGCCGTCTCCACCGAGCAAGGCTACGACCTCCGCGATTTCGTGCTCGTGGCCTTCGGCGGAGCAGGGCCGGTGCCGTCCGGCAGGCTCGCCGCCGACCTCAAGATGTCGAAGGTCATCGTCCCGCCCGCACCCGGCGTCACCTCGGCGCTCGGCCTGCTCATGGCCGACCCCCGCCACGACTACGTCCGCTCCCGCCTTCGCCTCATGTCGGAACTGGACGCAACCGAACTGACCGCCACCATGCAGGACCTCCGTGCGCAGGCTGAAGTCGAGTTCACGTCCGAGGGCTATGCGCTGGACCAGCTGGTGCTGGAATTCGGCATAGACGTCCGCTACCTAGGCCAGGGCTACGAGCTCACGATACCGCTGGGATCGGAGAGCGAAGTCTCGCAGCAGGACGTAGCCACCGCGCGAACGCGCTTCGATGCGATGCACGAGCAGATGTTCGGCCACGCTGCGGCGGACGAGGAAGCCGAAGCCGTCAACTACCGGCTGCGCGCCTCCGCCGTCGTCCCCAAGGCGACGCTCAAGCGGCAGGCCCACGCCGACACGGACTCCCGCGTTGCGCGCGTGGGTGAGCGAGACGTCTGCTTCGACAGCGCGCAGGGCATGGTCCCTTGCCCTGTCTACGACCGCGCCCTCCTTGCACCGAGCCACCGATTCGACGGCCCCGCTATCGTTGACCAGTTGGACTCGACGACCGTCGTCTACCCCGGCCAGCGCGCCCTCGTGGACGATTACCTCAACATCATCATCGACGTGACCTAGGAGGTTCCGCCATGGCACGCGTAGACCCCATCACCTACGAGGTCCTCAGGGCACGGCTGGACGGCATCGTCCGCGAGATGGAGAAGGCGGTCTTCCGCACCGGCTACTCGACCATCGTCCGCGAGTCGCACGACTTCAGCTGCGGCGTGCTCGACAGGCAGGGGCGGCTCGTCGGCCAGTCGTTCCACCCTGGGCACATGGCCGCCTACCCCGAGTCGATCAAGGGGCTGCTGCAGTTCTACAGCCTCGACGACATGGCCGAGGGCGACGCCTTCCTCGCGAACCACCCCTACTACAGTGGATGCCCCCACGCCAACGACATGGTCATCATGACCCCCATCTTCCACGAGAAAGAGGTCATTGGCTTCGCCGCGAGCATGGGCCACACGCCGGACATCGGTGGGGTGTCCGCGGGCAGCCGCAACGCCACTTCCCGCGACATCTTCGGCGAGGGCCTGCAGATCATGCCCGTGCGCTACATGCGCAACTACGAACTCGTGCAGGACACCGCGTCGTTCGTGCGCGCCAACAGCCGCGTGCCCGAGATGATGATCGGCGACCTCTCGGCAAAGGCCGGCGTCTGCTTCACCATCGGCGAGGAGCGCGTGAAGGACGCCCTCCGCACCTACGGCAAGGAAACCCTCCTCCAGATGTTCGAGGACCTCGGCGAGCGGACCGAGCAGCAGGCCCGCGAGTACATCTCCCGCTGGAAGGACGGCGTCAGCGAGTCCGAGACTTGGGTGGACGACCCCTCCAACCCCGGCAAACCCATCCGCCTCCACGCGGCCGCCATCAAGGAGGGCGACCGGCTCATCGTCGACTTCACTGCCACCGGCGACCAGGCCGCAGCCCCCATCAACGTGCGCGAACCATTCATCCGTGGCCTCGTCTACAACGGCGTCATCTGCATGACCGACCCCTACCTCCCCATCAACCACGGACTCGCCAATGCCATCGAATGCCGTTTCCGGCCGGGCAGCATCATCTCGCCGGAGTTCCCCGGTCCCGTCGGCTTCTACTCCAAGACCATGGCCATCGCCGAGAGCGTCATCATGACCGCCGTCGCGAAGGCCGCCGGACAGCCCACGCTCGCCCACGGCTCCACGCAGAGTTCCATCGTCATCGGCTACCAGGGCGACGGCGACCGCCAGTACGTGCAGTACGAGTTGATGTACGCCGGCGCCCGCGCATTCGACGGCGGCGACGGCTTCTCCGGCGTCGGCGCGCGAGCTAGCGGTGGACGCTTCACGAGCGTCGAGATCATCGAGTCCGAGTTCCCGGTCGACATGACGCGCTTCGAAGTGCTCCCCGACACCGGCGGCGACGGCAAGTCGCGCGGCGGCCCCGGCTACGTGCGCGAGTACAAGGTCCGCTCCGGCGGCCGTCTCTCCGGCGGCGCAGCCAAGCGCGAGGCCGCGGGCATGGAGGGCGGAGGCAACGGCTCGAACGCCTACGTCGTCGTGCACCCCGGCACCGACCGCGAGGAGCGCTACCCCGGCATCGCCTCCAACCTCGGCATGCAGCCCGGCGAGGTCTTCAGCATCGAGACGGGCGGTGGCGGCGGCGTCCTGCCCCCCGCCGAGCGCGATCGCGAACTGGTCAAGGGCGACATCCAGGACGGCCTTGTCACCCCGCAGAAGGCGATGGAGGTCTACGGCCTCACCGAGGCGGAGGTCGCCGAGGCGCTCGCGGACTGAGCCACTGCGTACTGCGCGTCGTACCTGCTCCCACAGGGTGTAACATACCCCCAACGCTCCAGCGGAGGTGTGCGATGGCGTTCGACCTGCTCATCAAGGGCGGCCTCGTTGTGGACGGCACGGGCGATGCCCCGCAGGTTGCCGACGTCGGCATCGCGGGCGGCCGCGTCGCTGCCGTTGGGCAGTTGGACGGCCCCGCGTCACGCGAGATCGACGCCAGCGGCTGCGTCGTCACCCCCGGCTTCATCGACCACCACACCCACTACGACGGCCAGGTGACGTTCGACCCCCTCTGCACATTCTCCTGCTACAACGGCGTCACGACCGTCGTCAGCGGCAACTGCTCCCTGACGCTAGCGCCCGTGCGCGAGGGCGACGAAGCCGCGCTCGCCGGCATGCTGGCGAAGGTCGAGGCCATCCCCTACGACGTGCTGATGAACGGCGTGCCGTGGGGCTGGCGCACGTTCGGCGACTACCTTGGCTCGCTCGACAACAACCTGGGCATCAACTATGGCGTGATGGTCGGCCACTCCGCGGTCCGCCGCTGGGTCATGGGCGCCGACTCCCAGGAGCGCGAGGCCACCGGCGACGAGATCGAGGCGATCCAGGCCGCGGTGCGCGACAGCGTCGAGGCAGGCGCCCTCGGCATATCGTTCGACCGCAATCCTCGGCACGCTGGCATGGACGGCAAGCTCCTCCCTGCGAACATCGCCTCCATCGACGAGTTGTACGCCGTCGCTGGCGCGCTGCGCGACCTCGACACCGGCGTCATCCAGGTCGGCGACCCGACGGACCTCGAGCTGACCGAAGGCATCTGCACGAAGATGTCGGAGATCAGCGGTCGTCCCGTGACCTACCTCTCCATCACGCAGAGTGTGCTCCGTCCGGACAAGTGGCGGGAGCACCTCGCCCACCTCGCGGATGTCGCTGCACGCAGCGCAGCCCGCATATACCCGCAGATCAACCCGCGCCCCGGCCTGCGCTTCTTCCAGATGGACAGCGCGGAGTTCTTCAACTTCATGCCCACTTGGAAGCGCATCATGAACAGCAGCACTGAGGAGCGCGTCGCAGCGTTCGCCGACGCCTCGCTCCGCCCGCAGCTCGCGAAGGAGGTTGCGGAGCGCAGCGACACCACCGCGCTCGGCTTCTCCGGGCGGTGGGACCACGTCGTCATCGTCAAGCCCGCTCTGGAGAAGAACAAGGGCCTCGCGGGTATGACCGCCGCCGAACTCGGCGCGCAGCGCGGCATCAGTGCCATGGACGCATTCCTCGACCTCGCCGTCGAAGAGGAGATGAAGACGTGGTGCGCGCGCAACCAGCAGAACAACGACGACGATGCGATGGCCGCCATCCTCAACGACGAGCACACCCTCATCGGCCTGTCGGACTCCGGCGCGCACGTCGTGCGGGAGGGTGGCTACGGCTACGGCGTTCACTTCCTCAGCCACTGGGTGCGCGACAAGGGCATCATGCCGGTAGAGGAGGGCGTGCGGCGCCTCACTTCGTTCCCTGCGGACATCTTCGGCACGCCGGGACGCGGCAGGCTCACCCCCGGCAGCAAAGCCGACGTGCTCGTGATGGACTACGAGAACCTCGGGCTCGACCCCTCCGAAGAGGCCTACGACCTGCCCGGCGGCTCCATGCGGCTGAAGCAGGTGGCGCACGGTATCCCGTACACCATCGTCAACGGGCAGGTGCTGCTTGAGGACGGCGTGCACACCGGCGCGCTTCCCGGCCACGTAGTCCGCAACTCGCGGTACGAGGCGAAGAACGGGAACGGAGCGGCGGGCTAGATTTTGTCCTGGGTAGTCATCGCGCTTGCGGGTGCGGCGATCTCCGGGATCGTCAGCATCTTCGACAAGACCGTCATCTACCGCTATGCCACCACGCCCCACACGCTGCCGCTGCTCATCGGCATCGCGCAGACGTTCGTCGGGGTCGTCGTGCTGGCCGCCGTCCGCGTGCCGGACGGAGCGGAGTGGGAACCCGTACTCTGGGCGCTCGTCTCGGGCGTGGTGTTCGGCCTCAGCGCGCAGTTCCTGATACGCGTTCTCTACTGGAATGAAGTGTCGCGCACCATCCCGGTCTTCCAGAGCTACCCCATCTTCACCGCCATCTACGCCTTCTTCTTCCTCGGGGAGAACCTGGGCGTGGTCGAGTGGCTCGCGGTGGCCGTCGTTGTCGCAGGGGCGGTGCTGATCTCGTTCAGGCCCGGGTCCGTTTCCCTCCGCGGCATCCTGACGGATAAGGCCTTCGTGCTGCTCATGATCGGCAGCGCCATCCACGGCAGCGCACACGTCTTCGGCAAGGTCGCGGTGGACGAACTGCCGGTGTTGTTCACGCATGCCATCCGCTCGCTCGGACTCGGGGCCGTCTTCTTTGCCTTCAACCTGCGAAGCGGCTCTGTGGACGACGTGCGCACGTTTATCCGCACCCGCAGTCCGGCGCTCCGGTTCGTCGCCATGAACGAGCTGATCATTGCCACGGCGGGGCTGCTGCTTCTCCTCTGGGCGCTTGCGCTCGGCCCCGCCGCGCTCGTCACCGCGCTGTCCGGTGCGCGCGCCTTCTTCCTGGTGGTCTACAGCACGGCGCTTGCCCTCGTCTGGAAGGGCGCGCTTGGCGAAGTCACGACGCCCGGCGTCATCGCGGTCAAACTCCTCTCGACCGGTCTCATCGTGGCTGGCGTCGCCGCGATCGCTCTTGGGAGCGCATAGCGGATGTCGTGGGTAGCGTTGGCACTGGCGGGTGCTGCGGTCCTCTCGATTGTCAGCCTCATCGACAAGACGGTCATCTACCGCTATGCCAGGACGCCACACACAGTGCCTCTCCTCAGCGGATTCGCGCAGACCTCGGTGGGCGTCGTCATCCTTGTCGTCATCGGTGTGCCGGAAGGCGCGACGTGGAGGCCAGTGATGGGGGCCCTCGTCTCCGGCGCGATCCTTGGGATCAGTGTGCAGTTCCTCATGCTGGTGCTCTATAGCAATGAGGTATCCCGCTCCATCCCGGTATTCCTGAGCTACCCCATCTTCACCGCTATCTACGCCTTCTTCTTCCTGGGCGAGGGGTTGGGTGCGGTCGAGTGGACTGCGGTGGCCGTCGTCGTCGCGGGGGCGGTGTTGATCTCGTTCCGACCCGGGCGCACATCCATCCGCAGCATCCTGCTCGGCAGGGCGTTCGTCCTGCTCATGCTCGGAAGCGCCATCCACGGCAGCGCGCACATCTTCGGGAAGGTTGCCGTGGACGAACTACCGGTCTTGTTCACCCACGCTCTCCGCTCATTGGGTCTCGGCGGAGTCTTCCTCGCTTTCAACCTCAGGAGCGGCTCCGTGGACGACGTTCGCACGTTCGTCCGCACCCGCAGCCCGGCGCTGCGGTTCGTCGCCGTGAACGAGCTGGTCATCGCCACGGTAGGGTTGCTGCTCCTTCTCTGGGCGCTGGCGCTTGGCCCCGCTGCGCTCGTTACCGCGCTGTCCGGTGCGCGCGCCTTCTTCCTCGTGGTCTACAGCACGGCGCTTGCCCTTGTCTGGAAGGGCGCTCTCGGTGAAGTCACGACACCCGGCGTCATCGCTGTCAAACTCCTCTCGACCGGTCTCATCGTGGCTGGCGTCGCCGCGATCGCTCTGGGGAGTGCATAGCGGATGTCATGGGTGGCAATCGTGCTGGCGGGCGCGGCGCTTGCCGCCTGCATCGGCATCCTCGACAAGACCATCATCCACAACTACGCGCGCACGCCGAGCACGGAGCCGCTCGCCATCGGCTTCACCATGCCGCTGGTCGGGACCACCCTGCTCCTCGTCTTCGGCATACCGGAGTCGGCCACATTGGAAGCCGTGCTCCTGGCGCTGGTCTCCGGTGCGTTCTATGGCCTTGGTGCCCACATCCTCATCCACTCGCTGTATACGCGGGAGGTCTCCCGCGCCATACCCGTCTACCAGACCTACCCCATCTTCACCGCGCTCATCGCTTTCTTCTTCCTTGGCGAGCGGCTGGGCGCTGTCGAATGGCTCGCCGTGCTCGCCGTGGTCGTCGGCGCGGTGCTTATCTCGTCGGGCTCCGGCACGTCCCGAGGCTTCCTGCCGGACAAGACATTCATGCTGCTCATGCTCGGCAGCCTCATAGAAGGCAGCTCCTTCGTGTTCGGCAAGTCGGCGTTGAACGAGTTGCCGGTGCTCTTCGCGCACGCGCTGCGGATGCTGGCCCTCAGCGGGGTCCTGCTCGCCTTCAACCTCCGGCGCCCGCCGCTGGACGACCTCATCTCGTTCTTCCGCACTCGCAGCCCCGCACTCGGGTACATGGCCGTCAACCAGTTCTTGGTGGCCAATGGGAGCCTCTTCCTGCTTCTCTGGGGACTCTCGCTCGGCCCCGTCACGCTCGTCACCGCGCTCTCGAGTCTGCGGACGTTCTTCCTCGTCGTCTTCACCATCGGCCTCTCGCTCGTGTGGCGGGGCGCGCTCGGCGAAGTCACGACGCGCGGCACGGTAGCGGTGAAGCTCGCCTCCACCGCCCTCATCGTGGGAGGCGCCGTCGTAATCGCCCTCGGCAGTGGGTGAGGGGCCAGGGGGGTGCGGCGAGGGCGCGCTCTCGGCAGCGGATGACACATGTCGCCGCTGTGACACTTGCCTCTTACCCGGTCGACCTTGCGTCGGTTACGCTGGGAGCATGACTACGCGCTCGGCATCACCCATAGACTGCGTCTATAGCTCACGCCGCTGCCATAGACAGGCTCTATAGTCTCCGGCCGCAACTTTTGAATTCGTTGGACACCTTGATCACCTTGATGCGGGAAGCAGGCCACGGCCTGGCGGAAGCCCATATCAAGGTGATCAAGGTGTCCAGAACCAGGGTTCGATTTACTCGTAAACCCACCATCAAGGTGTCCAGATTTCCATGAGGTTGGACACCTTGATCGACCCCGTTCCGCCTCGGCCTCTGCAACCTGTGCAAGAATGAGAATCCCGCCGATGAGCAGCAACACACCCGCACGACGCTTCACTCTCTACCCGTCCTACCGCGGATGGTGGATCGTCGGCGTCTCCTTTCTCGCACTCTTCACCCACGGCGCGGCCACGAGTTACCTCTTCGGCCTCCTCGTCGTCCCCATGGAGAACGACCTCGGCTGGAGCCGCACGACGCTCACGGGCGCCCTGACCGTCGCCACGTTCGTCTCCGCGGGGCTTGGCATGGTGCTTGGCCCGCTGTTCGACAGGAGCGGCGCCCGGCTCGGCATGACGCTCAGCGCCCTGTTCGGCGGCGCATGTCTCGTGTTGCTGGCGTTCACGGACGTGCCCTGGGCGTACTACCTGCTGCTCGGCGTCGGAGTCGGCGCGGCGCGAACGGGACTGGAGATTGTGGGCCCGCGCACGGCGATCGCCAACTGGTTCATCCGCCGCCGCGCTGCCGCGTTCGCCTGGTCCAGCGGAGGGCGTGCCGCGTTCGGATTCCTCATGGTTCCGGTCTTCGCCATCCTCATCGAGCAGACCTCATGGCGTTCAGGATGGGCTGTTCTAGGCGTCGTCGAGATATTCATCCTCGCCCCGCTCGTCTGGGTCATCGTGCGGCGCAGGCCCGAGGACTACGGGCAACTGCCCGACGGCGACCTCCCCGGCACCGTGCGGACTTCGGCGCGAGAGCGGTCGCGCACCGTCGCTGACGAGGACAGCTGGACGCTGCGGGAGGCCGTTCGCACGCGAACGCTGTGGCTCATCGTCATATCGATCATGCTCACCGGGTTCCCCGCCACCGGCGTCATCGCCAACATGGTGCCGTACTTCATCGACGAGGGCCTGAGCTCGACCTTCGCGTCGAGCGCGTTCGCCTTCTTCGGCTTCGGCGCGATGCTGGGACGTCCGTTCTGGGGCTATATCGCCGCCCGCTTCGGTGTGCACGCCGGCCTCACGCTCTGGGGGTTCGGCTACTCCCTCTCGATCGCGCTTTACGTCCTCGCGGACACGCCCGCCACTCTCTTCGCCGCGGCGTGGCCTATAGGCCTCGTCATCGGCGGCTCGCAGCAACTGCAGTCGCAGGCATGGCCGGATTACTTCGGGCGAAGGCACGTCGGCGCTATCACTGGCCTCACCGTCCTGCTCGTCACTCCAGCGATGGCGCTCGGCCCGCTCGTCACCGCGGCCGCCTTCGACCTCACAGGGAGCTATGAGCCCGTGCACACGGCCTACGTCGTAGGCGCATTCTTTGCCGGGTTCTTCTTCCTCGCCGCCCGCCGCCCGCGGCGGAAGGAGGGGCTGGGAGGCGCCTGGTGTAGGGGCGACTCCCGTGGTCGCCCAAGAGCGTAGAGCGGCTTGCTATGCCTGCCGCCCCCCGCGACGCCGGAGCGCCAGTACGGCTATCGCCAGCGGGATTGCGATGACCACCACTGCGATGACGGTGACTATCACCACCGGCCCCTGTCCGAGGATCGAGTCCAGTGTGTGGACGAGCCACTCCAGCAGTTCCGAGTCCGTCGGCTCCGAGTGATGCGCGCGTATGCCCACGCCCTACGCCTCCGCGAGCCGCATGGGCACGTAACGGGCCGAGACCTCGCGCTCACGCACCAGCCAGGCCATTAGCGATGCCCCGCCCAGCATCGCCACGGACACCACCCACACCGGGTCGTAGGAGCCGAAGAGATCGAAGGTGAAACCAGCCGCAAGGACGGCAACCGCCCCGGCGCACATGTGCACCATCGTCAGCATCCCGGTGATGGAGCCCACGTTGCGGACGCCGTACACCTCCGCCGCAAGCGCGCTCGTCTGCGGCACCGTCGCCAGCCACGAACTGCCAGCGATGACCGCGAACACCCACAGCCCCACCGTGCCCGGTATTACCAGCAGCGCCAGGAAGCCCAGCCCGCGCACCGCGTAGATGAAGGTGAGCGCATTCTTCCGCTGGACGCGGTCAGAGATGAAGAATCCCATCACGAGCACGCTCGCCATGTTGGCGAAGCTGAGCAGGCCGAACGCGATGGCGGCGGTCGTCTCGTTGATGCCCTCCGTCTTCGCGAAGGAGACGAAGTGCACGGCGATGACCGCCGTTGTTACGCCGCAGACGACGTAGGTGAGTGTGAGCTGCCACATAGGGGCGGAGCGGTACGCCTGCCGCCAGTGCGATACGGTGAGCGGCCCGTCGATTATCTGCGGCCTCTGGGATCCGTCCGCCATCGTCGCTGTGTCGCCGTCCGGCCTCAACCCCAGCAACGACGGACGGTTGCGGATCACCACCAGCACCAGTGGCAGCACCAGCACCAGCAATATTCCTGCGATGGCTCCGAGCGCGACACGCCAGTTGGCAAGTTCCAGGAGGTAGGCCGCGAACGGGATCAGCAGCATCGCGCCGCCGGAGCCGCCGGCGGTGATGACACTCAGCGCCGCGCCGCGCCTCCGCACGAACCAGCGTGCTATGAGCGGCGTTATCGGCGTGAACATCGCTCCGGCGTTGGAGAACGATGCGAGCGTGGCGTAGAAGAACGCCAGCATCCAGATGTTGAACGAGAACGCCATCGCCACTGTGCTCAAGCCGAGCACCGCGACGCTTACGGCGGCCACCACCCGCGCACCGTACCGGTCGGCCAGCCCGCCAACTACCGGCTGCGCTACGCCGTTCACCATCCACCCGACGAAAGCAACGGTGGACAGGAACGAGACCGACACTTCGTACTCCTCCGTCCACGATGGGAGGAACAGTCCGTAACTCTGCCGGAAGCCGATGGAGACGAACGCCATGAAGAAAACGGCCGCCACGATGTACCAGCCGTAGAAGATGCCGCGCTGTCCCGTCCTACCCTGGGACCCGCCTGTCGAGCCGCCTGATGCCACACCTGCTCCCTTCACCGCACGCGCGCCGATTATACGCGCCGCTCTCCTGCGTCGCTTCTGCTGGCCCGCGCCGCCTACAGTTCCATCCGCCGGTAGCGCGGGAACGCAATGGTTGCGAGGGCGATGATCACCAGCCCTGCGATACCCGCGATCAAGAAGGCGTTGTCCACCCCGTACACCCGGGAGAGCCCCCCGCCCACCAACCCCCAGAACGGCATCATGCCGATCTCCATCTGGTAGACGCCTATCACTCGGCCCCGCAGCCGGTCCGGCGTCAGCGACTGGACGATGGTCATGTTCATCGTCATCACCACCTGCACGAACATCTGCTGCAGCAGGAGCGCAAGCATCGCCATCCAGAGTTCGTCCACCTGCGAGAGGACGACGACGCTGACCGCCGACAGTACGAAAGCCACGGAGGCGATTACCCCCTTCCGCCGCGCCGAGCTGAACACCGCGATCAGCGTCGTTCCCAGGAATCCGCCGATGCCCATCGCCATCAGGACCAGCCCGAGGTACGTTCCATCCGTGTTGAGCAGGATCTCCGCGGTGTAGACCGGCAACTGGTTGAACACCATCGCCAGCATGGTGATCGACATCGCGAAGGTCATCAGGACGGTGATGCGTGTGGATGGGTCGCTGAGGACACGGGCGAATCCTTCCTTGAGGTTCTGCAGCGGCGAGCTCTCCCGGGCGCGGTTCTGGTCCGTGTTGGAGTACGGAGTCCGCATGCGGGTGACGAGCAGCAGCGCCGCCAGGAAGAGGACGCCTTGGATGAGGAAGTTGACACCCGGCCCGAAGAAGGCGATGACCAGCCCGCCGACGGCCGGGCCGACAGCGCGCATGAGGTTGAACGACATGGAGATCATCGCCGTCGCGTTCATCAGCGCCTCGCGAGGCACCGTGTTTGCGATGAGCACGTGACGCACCGGGTTGTTCCCTGCCCACAGCAGCCCGAACGCCAGCGCGAATACGTACAGGTGCCACAACTGCTGCAGGTCGTACAGCAGCACGAACGCGAAACCGAACACGAGCACAGTGACCAGCGCCTGGTCCACCAGCAGCAGCTTCCGCCGGTCGACGCGGTCAGCGATCACTCCCGTCACCGGTGACAGCAGCAGCGGGAGAGTCCGGACGCCGACGACGCCAGCAGTATGCAGCGCATCGCGGGTGAGGTCGTAAGCGAGCCAGCCGAGCGTAACCTGCTGGAACCAGATGCCCCCTGCCACGAGGGCCGTGGTGAACCAGAGGATGCGGTAGTCCGGGTAGTGCAGCGCCTGCCGGGAAACGGCGCTCTGCGTTGCGGACGCGGCTGGCTGCTCGTTCGGAGTGCGCATGGGGCTGCATCACTATACGCCCCCGTTTCCTCCCACCGTTCTGTTCCCGGTTTGGACATGGACAGGGCGGGGTCTATACTCCGCGCAGCAGAATCCTGGGTGCGAAGGGGGAAGGCCATGAGCGCGAACATCGAGCTGGTCATCGACGCGGACGGGCATGTCCAGGAGGACAACGACGGGATCAGGGAGTTTCTGCCGACCCCCTTCCTCAGGGACAGGATGCGGACCATCTTCCCGCCCTTCGACCACTTCCACCGCTACCACCTGATCCACCCGGACCCCGAACGGGTCAAGCGAGGCGTGGTTGGGCCGGACGAGTGGATGACCTTCCTGGACGACGTCGGCATCGACACCACCGTGCTCTACCCGACGCAGGGACTCGCCTACGGCAAGATCACCGCCATCGACTGGGCGGTCGCCGCGACGCGGGCGTACAACGACTGGCTCCACGCCACCTATTGCGCCCGGGACTCGCGCTTCAAGGGCATGGCCCTCATCCCGATGCAGGACCCGTCGGCAGCGGTTGAGGAACTCCGGCGCGCGGTAACCGAGCTGGGCATGGTCGGCGCGATGCTGCCGTCGCGCGGACTCACGCACCTGGGCTCGAAAACATTCTGGCCCGTGTACGAGGAGGCGGACCGGCTGGGCTGCGCGGTCGCCGTCCACGGAGGCTGCCACGACGGCATGGGATTCGACGACCTCAACCGGTATGCGCCCGTCCACGCGATGGGGCACCCGATGGGCGTCATGATCGGGATGGCCAGCATCGTCTTCAACGGCGTGCTGGACCGATTCCCCAACATGCGGATGAGCTTCCTGGAAGGCGGCATCGGCTGGTTCCTCATGGTGATGGAACGGTTCGACCGTTCGCACGTCACGCACATCGAAGACGACCCGGAGGGCGAGTACGGCCCGCACGGCGACGAGATACCCAGCGAGTACATCCTGCGGCACATCCGCGAGGGGCGGCTGTATGTTGGATGCGAAGGTGAGGAGCCTGCGCTCGGGTTCGCGGCGACGCGGTACAGCCCTGACGCTTTCCTGTACTCCAGCGACTTCCCCCACGAGGTCACGACGGAGATGTGCAAGCGGGAGATACAGGAAGTACGCGAGAGCGAAGAGTTGGCAGACACCGACAAGGAAGCGATTCTGAGCCGGAACGCCTTGCGCTACTACCGCCTGTGAAGTGCAGGCGGGTCGCTGCGACATCATCCTCTTGCCCCGCGCCTCCGGGCGCTCCTACCATGAGGTTGGCGCATATGCGCGTCGGCCGCTCCTTGCGGGGGCTGGAGAAGCAGAAGTAGATGTTGCAGTTTGTTACAGAATGTTGCCGATTGCGCGGGCTCATAGCTTCCGGCAGGAGTGCGGAGGAGGCTGGTACGCCTGTGTACGGGGTAACATCTCGGAACAATCCGTTGGCTAAGGCAGCGTAAAAGGCGTACGCACGTTGAACGTTCTGGTAACAGGCGGGGCGGGCTTCATCGGCTCCCACCTCGTGGACACGCTCATCGCGGACGGACATAGCGTCGCTGCCGTGGACATCCTGGCCACCGGCAAGCGAGAGAACGTCAATCCGCAGGCAACACTCTACGAGATCGACATCCGCAGTCCGGCGCTCGCGGCTGCGTTCGAGGCCGCACGGCCGGAGGTTGTCTTCCATGTCGCCGCCCACGCCAGCGTCAGTGAGTCCGTCCGTGACCCGATGCACGACGCCGAAGTGAATGTGCTGGGCACGCTGAATGTCCTCCAGCAGTGCGCCGCTTATGGGGTGGGGCGCTTCGTGTTCAGTTCGACGGGCGGCGCACTCTATGGCGAACCGGAGCGGCTGCCCGCCGATGAGGAGCATCCCGTCAGTCCGCTCTCGCCCTACGGCGCGTCCAAGGCGGCAGCCGAGGCATACGTGCAGACGCACTGCGCTCTCTCGGGCATCCATTACACCATCCTGCGCTATGGCAACGTCTACGGCCCGCGGCAGGACCCGTTCGGCGAGGCGGGGGTCGTCGCCATCTTCGCCGATGCCATGATGCACGGACGGCCTCCCACGATCTTCGGCGACGGCTCGCATGAACGGGACTACGTGTACGTGGACGACGTGGTGCGCGCGAACGTGCTGGCGCTCGCTCAGGCCGAGGACGGCGTATACAACATCGGAACGGGAGAAGGGACGACGGTTGCGCAGGTGTTCGACGCGCTCGCCGGGGCCACTGACTACAGCGGCAACCCGGAACACGCGGCTGAGCGTCCGGGCGACGTCCATCGCATCTACCTGGACGTCCGCCGTGCGGAGCGAGGGCTCGGGTGGCGCGCGGCTGTGTCGCTTGAAGAGGGCATACGTTGTACCGTCGATGCGATGCGTGAGACTGAGGCAGGCAAAGAGTGACATTCGGCTGTTCGCGCTCGCGTTGACAGCGGTGCAGTCAGCCCGACTATGATGGCGCTAGTTCCACGAGGAGTTGATTCGTGAAAGACCTGATCTGGCCGTTCAGCAACGCTGAAGACATCGGTTACATCCTCTGGCCCGTGGCCGCCGGTGGCGTCATCGCTACCGGCGCCCTGCTCATCATCCTCAGCTTCGTCTGGCCGTAAGCACTCCATGGGCGAGGCGCGGTTCGCCACGGTCAACGGCGTACGCACGGCGTACGAAACTTCCGGGAGCGGATTCCCGCTGCTGCTGCTCCACGGCTTCCCGCGCACGCGCCACACTTGGGAACAGATAACCCCCGCGCTGTCAGAACGGTTCACCGTCGTGGCACCGGACCGTCGAGGCTACGGCGACTCCGAGCGCATCGCTGACCCCTCCGCCTACGGCCTCGCGTCGATGGCGGCCGACGCGATTGCGCTGATGGACCATCTGGGCCATGAGCGATTCATCGTCGTGGGGCACGACAAGGGCGCGCCCACCGCGAGGCGCATCGCCGCCGACCTGCCGGCGCGCGTCGTGGGCATGGTGCAGATCGATTCGGGCCCGCAGGGCGTTGGTTCTGAGCGCCGCGACCCCGGCGGACGGCAGTGGTACTTCGACTTCTTCCGCCAGCGCAACGTGGCTGAACCGATCGTGAACGCGATACCGGAGCTGTTCTTCGGCCTCTTCCTCGATCGCAACCCGCACCTTTCACCGGAGGAGCGCGCCTTCTACGTGGAGATGTTCTCCCGCCCCGGCACGGCGGATGCGGTCATCTGGGATTACCGCCTCGCACTTGAGGAAGACCCGGACTACTGGCGTGCCGAGGTTGCCGCCGGGCGGAAGATCACCGTGCCGGTGCTGTCGATCTGGGGCGGGTCAGGGCCGTCGGCGAACGCGGACGTGCTTGGCGCGTGGCGCGAGGTCGCGGACGACGTTCGCGGTTGGCCGGTAGAGGGCAGCGCGCACTACGTGCAGGAGCAGCAACCGGAGGCGACAGTAGCCGCCATCCTCGGCTTCGCCGACGAGTTAGGCCTGCCGTAGGGCAGAACCCGTGCCTAGCGGGCCGCTGCAGCCTCCTGGACCTGCCGGGCTTCGTCGGCCTTTGCGAAATCTGCCTCGCTGAAGTTATACAGCGTCGCGCCGCCGTAGAGGATGGCCTCCGCCGTCTCCCGCGACACGCCGTTCACCAGATTGTTCGACACGTTCGGGAAGTTGGAGTCGAAGTGCGGGTAATCCGTCGAGATGCACATCCGGTCTGCCCCGATGAGTGAGGCGGTCGCCTCGATCTCAGGCTCGCTCCCTTCGACGGCCGCCCAGCAGTTGCGCCGGAAGTACTCCTTCGGCGTCAGCGAAAGGTAGGGTGCGTGGGTGTCTAGGTACTGCGGGTAGTCCCACTCGATGCGGCTCAGAAGTCCCGGCGCCCATGAGTTCTGCGCCTCCAGGAAGCCGACGCGCAGGTTGGGGTGGAACTCGAAGATGCCACCGATGATCATCGCTACCAGCGCCTGCTGCATCTCTATCCAGTGGCTCGCAACGTGCCGGTAGAAGCGGTTCTCGCCGTACAGCGTGTTCATGTTGGAGTACCACGCCCCGGTGCCCTCGTGGAATCCCCACGTTACGTCGAGCTCCTCGTGCAGGCTGTAGAGCGGCTCCCAGTAGTTGGAGTGCCAGAAGCGCCCATTCACGAGGTTCGGCCGCATGAAGGAGCCGACCGCACCGAGCTCGGTCACGCAACGGCGCAGCTCCTTGCAGGCGAGCGTTACGTCGTGGAATGGCAGCATCGCCGCGAACTTCAGCCGGTCAGGGCTGTACTGACAGAAGTCGTAGATCCAGTTGTTGTATGCCTGGCAGAGCGCATACGAGAGGAGCGGGTCCATGCCGTTCCGCGCGATGAGCCCCAGCCCCATGGTGGGGAAGAGGACGGCGATGTCCACGCCCTCCATCTCCATCCCCATCACCTGGGCGACCGGGTCGTAGTTGCGCTCGATGGCGAAGCCCAGGTACGGGGCGGAGCGTGAACCGGAGAGCGGCTGTCGCTGGTTGGCGGAGACGTTCCTGTTGCGCTTCCGGTACTGCTGCAGGTCGTCGTCACCGGCCCGGGACAGCCCGTCGATCACCACATTGGAGCCACCTGCGCGCCCCGGAGCGCTGATGACGCGGTCCTTGAACTTCGGGTCGAGGTACCGGTCGAAGATGTCAGCCGGTTCCATCACGTGCATGTCGCAATCAACGAACCGCATGCCGTCTTTCATGTTGTCTCCTCCGTACTCCTAACCTGAGATGCCGTTCTCCATCAGCCTGAGCCTGACGGCGCAGAGTATAACGTCTGCTACACGAGCGCGCGGCAGTGGGTTACAGGGTCGCCCCGACCCCCGCGATGAACTTCCGCACGTGCGGAATCATCGTGTCCGCCACTTGGAACGCCTGCGCGTGCGTATGGTCAGGCAGCGAGAGGAACGACGCGTTGGGCGCCAGCGACGCGCACCGCTTGGCCGGTTCGTGGTTGCGTACGTCCTTCGTACCCGCGTAGACGAACGTGGGCAGCGTCATGTTGACGATGTCCTCGTCCGGCGCGCCCCAGTCCAGGTTGGCGAGTTGCTGTGCGGCATAGGCTTCCTTGTCGTTCGCCAGCAGGCGCTCGCGGTCGGCGTCCGGGAGCGGCCCTGCGTCCATCTCCATCGCGGTCACGTATACGTCCATTCCGAGCCGCATGATCTTCGCGCGAGCCTCCCAGCGGGCGCGGTCGAACTCAGGAACGGGCAGAGGGATGACGGGATAGGAGCCGAGTACGAGAGCATGGAAGCGTTGCGGCGCCAGCATGCCGAGCGCCCAGCCGATGCTCGCGCCCATGGAGTAGCCCCAATAGAACGCCTTCTCGATGCCCAGATCGTCCAGCACGGCGGTAACGTCGGAAACCTTCTGGGCGCGTCCGTAGCCTGCGGGGTCGGTGAGCTTGTCGCTCTGGCCGAACCCTCGCGAGTCGATGAGGATCTGCCGGAACTCGCCGGAGAGCGCTGTCGTGTAGCCCGCGTCGTGCCAGTCCTTCGTGCTCATGCCCATGCCGTGCATGAGTACGAGTGGTGGAGCGTCTTCCGGCGCGTCGTCCACCTCGTAGTGGATACGGACGCCGTTGTTGTCGATGAACTGGTCTTCGAACGGCATTGCGCTGCTCCCTCGTATGCAAGTCTCTCTAGCGCGTGTCTTCAACCATGGCGATGAATTCCCTGACGTGGGGAATCATCAGGTCCGCCGCCATGAAGGCAGACATGTGGGTGTGTCCCTCAAGAGGCAGGAACCTGGCGTTGGGCGCGAGTGATGCCGAGCGCTTGGTGAGCGCGTGGTTCCGGGGCATGGGGTAGTCGTCGTCGGTGCCGGAGTAGACGAGGGCGGGCAGCGTCATGTTGACGATGTCCTCGTCGGGCGCGCCCCACTCGAGATTCGCTATCTGTTGGGCGGCGTAGGCGTCCTTGTCGTTTGACAAGAGCCTGGCTTTACTCTCCTCCGGCAGCGGGCCCTGGTCCATCTCCATCGCGGCGACGTAGACGTCCATACCCAGGCGCATGAGCTTGGCTCGGGCCTCCCATCGCACCCGGTCGATCTCAGGCACATCCGGCGAAAGCACGGGATACGCGCCAAGAACCAGGCCGTGGAAGCGTTCAGGCGCGAGCATGCCGACGGCCCAGCCGATGCTGGAGCCCATGGAGAAGCCCCAGTAGTAGGCCTTGTCCACGCCGAGGTCATCCAACACGGCGGTCACGTCGGAAACCTTCTGCGCGCGCCCGTAGACGGCCGGGTCTTTCGGCTTGTCGCTCTGGCCGAACCCGCGCGAGTCGATGAGGACGACCTTGAACTCGTTGCAGAGCTTTTCCGGGTAGCCGGCGTTCCGCCAGTCCTTGGTGCTCATGCCCATGCCGTGCACGAAGACGATGACGGGCGACTCGACCGCCCCTTCCTCCACCTCGTAGTGGATATTGACGCCGTTGTTGTCAACGAAACAATCTTGGTATGGCACGTTGCTTCTCCTTGCTTCCTTGTTGCCTAACGCGAGTCTTCAACCATCGCGATGAATTCCCGCACGTGCGGGATCACAACGTCAGCCGAGGCCATCGCGGATGCGTGGGTGTGTCCCTCCAGCGGAAGGAATTTCGCGTTGGGCGCGAGCGACGCCGAGCGCTTGGTGAGTGCGTGGTTGCGGGGCATCGGGTACTCGTCCTCGGTGCCGGAGTAGACGAGCGCGGGCAGGGTCATGTTGACGATGTCCTCGTCTGGCGCCCCCCAGCTGATGTTCGCTATCTGTTGAGCGGCGTAGGCGTCCTTGTCGTTCGCCAGCAGCCGGGCCTTGTTCTCCTCCGGCAGCGGTCCCTGGTCCATCTCCATCGCAGCGATGTATACGTCCATGCCGAGGCGCATGAGCTTGGCTCGGGCCTCCCACCGCACACGGTCGATTTCCGGTACCTCCGGCGACAGCACGGGGTAGGCCCCGAGGATGAGCCCATGAAAATGGTCTGGCGCGAGCATGCCGACCGCCCAGCCGATGCTGGCGCCCATGGAGTAACCCCAGTAGTAGGCCTTGTCGACGCCTAGATCGTCCAGGACGGCGACCACGTCCGACACCTTCTGCGGGCGTCCGTAGTCCTCGGCGTCTTTCAACTTGTCGCTCTGCCCGAACCCGCGCGAATCCATGAGCACGACCTTGTAGTCGTCGCGCAACTTCTCCGGGTAGCCGTGCATCCGCCAGCCTTTCGTGCTGCCGCCCATGCCGTGCACGAAGATGATGACGGGCGAGTCGGCAGGCCCTTCCTCCACCTCGTAGTGGATGCGAACGCCGTTGTTGTCCACGAACCGGTCTTCGTATGACATGTCGCTACTCCTTGCCCTGCTTCGGGCTTCTGCGCCTCCCTACCGTCGACCGCCGTCCGCCTCTATGGCTGTGCCGGTGATGTAGCCCGCCGCGTCGGAGACGAGCCAGAGGACCGTACCCGCGTGCTCGTCCGGTGTGCCGAGCCTGCCCATCGCGCTGCGGTTGGTCGTGGTGGAGCGGACGCTCTCGTGCCACATCGGACGGTGCGGCGTCTCGATACCGCCGAGCGCGATAGCGTTGACGCGCACCTCGGGCGCCCACTCGTACGCCATGGACTTGGACATGTTGATGACGCCGGCCTTGGCCGCACCGTAGGCGGCTTGGCCCGTGCCGGGATTGACGCCTGCGCCCGAGGCGATGTTGACGATGGCGCCCTTGCCCTGCGCCTTCATGATGGGCTGCACGGCCTTGGAGCACATGAACGCTGTGAGCACGTTCACCCGGTAGCACTCGATGAAATCGTGCGGCTCAAGCTCCATGAGCGGGCCGGAGCGGAACGTCTCGCCCCAGCTGCCGCCGACGACGTTGACGAGCGCGTCGATGCGCCCGAACTCGTCCATAGTCTGTGCGACCATCGCGTCAACCTCGTCCTGGTTGCGCACGTCGGCTGTGATGCCAAGCGTGCGGCTCCCGATGGCGCGTATCTCGTCTACAACGGGGTAAACGGGAGCGTGGGGCCGTTCCCTGCCGACCGTCACCTCTTCCGGCTCGCGCGCCGCCACGACAACGTTCGCGCCCTGGCGTGCCAGCGCAAGCGAGATAGCCTTACCGAAGCCCTGCGAGCCTCCGGTTACGATGGCCACACGGTCTGTCATGTCGAAACTTGGCATAGCATCTCCTTCTCTTAGAGCGAGTGGATGATACATCCGCATCGGCGTGGGACTATCGTGCTAGAGTTTACGCGATGAGCGACGCGGACGAAGCGGCGGTTCTCGCCGCCAACAAGGCGTTTTACGACGCGTTCGGTACACTGGACATCCGTCAGATGGAGGGGGTCTGGTCGCGCGAGGACGTGGTGACGTGCATCCATCCGGGATGGGCTGTGCTCGACGGCTGGGCCGAGGTCATGGAGAGCTGGGAGCGCATATTCGATGGTGCGGCGATGATGACGTTCACCATCACCGGCGCTCAGGCGACTGTCGAGGGCGGGGTTGCATGGGTCACGTGTACCGAGAACCTGACGTCGGTGGCCGGAGGGCGTGTGATGGATGCGCGCATAGAGACGACGAACGTCTTCCGCAGCCGAGGCGGGCGGTGGCTGATGGTGCACCATCACGGCTCTCCCATCCTCGGCGCGTAGGCGTCCGACGCATTTGACGGCGGGGCGCGGATGATGCAATCTTCACGCGTTAGCAGGAATAATTGGTCTGGGCACTAAGGGAGGTGAACGATGCTGACTGTGGAGCAGAACGACCGGTTGACACTGGTGGGCCCTGGCACTCCTATGGGCGAACTGATGCGGCGCTACTGGCAGCCTATCGCCGGGGTTTCCGAATTCAACGAGAACCCCACGAAGGCGATCCGGCTCTTGGGCGAAGACCTCGTGCTGTACAAGGATGAAGGCGGCACGTTCGGTCTCATCGACGCCTCCTGTGCCCATCGCCGGGTCAACATGCTCTGGGGCATCCCGGAACCGAAGGGTCTCCGCTGCTCTTACCACGGTTGGCTGTACGACGAGACTGGCCAGTGCCTGGAGATGCCGGCAGAGCCCGCAGACTCCACCTTCCCAAGCCGCGTGCAGTTGAAAGCGTACCCGGTGGAGACGCTTGGCGGCTTGGTATTCGCATATCTCGGCCCGCAGCCCGCTCCGCTGCTCCCGCACTACTACCCATTCGTGGAGGAGGGGAGAGTCAGGAGCATCGGCTGGACGATCGTTACCTGCAACTGGCTTCAGATCATGGAGAACTCACTGGACCCCATCCATGCCGAGTACCTCCACGGCTACTTCTCCAAGTACGCTCTCCAACGGGTCGGGCTGCTTAAGCACCGTGGCGACATCTACGGGAAGCGCCCGCCGGAAGAGAACGAGGAGTTCGGTCCGTACTGGCGGAAGGCAGGCCGTACGATGCGCCACATCTCCGCGTCGACTAGCAGGTTCGAACACGGCGTCCTGAAGCACCGCTGGTTGGAAGGAGAGGAGAAGGAGGAGTCCATAGGCTGGCGTTACGGCCACCCCATACTCTTCCCGAACCTCGAGTCCGGCACCGGCGGCCACGACTTCCAGATCCGCGTGCCGATGGATGACACGCACACCTACTACGTCTACTACCAATCGCACTGGCCGCGCGAAGGCGAGAACCCGAACCAGCGGGAGGACGAGATCCCCGTCTACCACGTTCCGATCGCGGGAGTGGACGAGTGGGGGCAGCCTATCTGGGAACAACTCGACAACAACAGCGGACAGGACCACTTCGCGTGGACGTCGCAGGGCCCGCGGACGCGCCGCTACCTGGAGAAACTGGGGCAGTCGGACATCGGCATCATCCTCTTCCGGCGCATGCTCCTGGAGCAGATGCAGATCATGGAGGACGGCGGCGAGCCTATGAATGTGTTCCGTGACCCCGCGAAGAACGACATCATCTGGATTCCGTTCGACCGCATGGACGATGAGGTCATCGAAGGGAAGACCGCCACTCCGAAGAACCCGCATCGCAACGTTGAGGGGATGTCGACCGGATCCTCAGGCAAGTTCAACACGTTGAACCTGGAGTACGCCAAGCGAATTGGCGCTACGCTGCCGCCGCCGTTCCCGAAGTCGGCCAAGACGGCGGTTGAGGTCTCTCCCGGATAGCACGAGATTCGGAGTCGAAGCATGAACCTGGAAGGCATCGAAGCAGGCACGCGCCTGGTAACCGTTAGTGGGGACGTTGTTGAACTGTTGAGCGTGAGCGCGGACGGCGCGACCGCGACCGTCCGGTTCGTAGATGTCCTCGGCGGAGCGGACGTCGCCGAGGGCGACGAGGCGTCGCTCCCATCTGAGGACATCGCCACGGTGGACGGCAATCGTTTCGTAGGCCCGGGCCGCACGTCCTCTTACACGGGTGACAGCCGCGCCTAGGCTGTCACCGGCATCGTTCAAGGAGGGTGTTGACCCTGACGCAGCGTCAGGCTTTACGCTGATGCTGTTATGAACACGGGACCACACCCTTACCGGATCGGGGAACTGGCCGCACGGGTCGGAGTGTCCGTCCGGACGCTTCATCATTACGACCGTCTCGGTCTCGTGCAACCTTCTGCGCGTTCGGAGGGGGGCTATCGGCTCTACGGCGAGCATGACTTCCTCCGCCTGCAGCAGGTGCTCACGCTGCGTTGCCTGGGACTCCCGCTCCGACGTATTCGCGACTTGCTCGACAGCGAGGACTTCGATGTTGCGGCATCTCTGCGCGTGCAGCGCATCGCCCTGCGGGAACGCATCGAGGAATTGCAGCGCATCGAGTCGGCAATAGGGAGCGCATTGGACACGCAGGAGCGCAGCGGTGTGTGGGATTGGGACCTGGTACTGACGGCCGCAGCGGCGGCTGGGAACAGCGGAGGCAACATCATGGAGCGCTACTACACCCCGGAGCAGATGGCACAGTTCGCGGAACTGCGCGCCGAGACGCCGCCTGAGGAGATTGAGGCCGTCGAACGCGAGTGGACCGCACTTCTCGCTGAGGTGCGAGCGTCGCCCAGCCTTGACCCTGCCAGCCCTGAGGCGAAGGCGCTTGTGGCGCGGTGGGACGCGCTGCAGGAACGGACCATGGCGCACTTCGCGAGCAAGCCCGGCCTCGTTGAGGCGATAGGTCGCAACTACGAGGCGGGTTCGTTCGAAGGCATGGACCGTGCCCCGCAGGCTGCGGACATCGCGTTCATCCAGCGGGCGCGCGAGGCATAGCTGGCGCTATTCCGCTCCCAGGTAGCGGAGCGCGTTCTTCCAGCCGATGAGTTCGCGCTCCTCCGAACCGAGGCCCAGGGCGTCGAATTCCTCCTCAGGCGACGGCGTCTTCGGCCCCGTGCCCTGCCAGTCCGAGCCGATCATCACCTGGCTCGCTCCCACATGGTCTATCAGGTAGCGCAGCGGGGCCGTGCCGAACGTGATGTCGTCGTAGTAGAGCATGGAGGCGTACTCCATCGGCGCCTTGGGGAGCAGCTTGCGCACAGGCTCGCGCGAGTGCCAGTTCTCATCGCTGCGGGCGAGAAGTTGCATGAGCACACCTCCACCGTGGCTGATGCAGATGCGCAGGTCTGGCAGTTCCTCGAGCAGCCCGCTCCATATGATCGATGCGCCTGCGAGACCTGACTCGATGGGGAACCCGAGCGGTGCGTCAGCCACGATGGGCGGAATGTGTGCCAGCCTGTCCGCGAACGTGGGGCGGTTCGCGTGGGGGAACACGGCCAGACCGAGTGAGGCGGCTTCATTGAAGAAGGGGCGGAACCGCTCCTCGCCGAGGCTGCGTCCCTCGATGTTGGAGCGTATCTCCACGCCGTGCAGGCCGAGTTCCTTGATGACGCCCAGCTCTGCGACAGCGAGTTCGACATCCTGCATCGGAACGGAGCCGAGTCCGTAGAAGCGCTCCGGCTCCGCGGCAACCATACCGGCGATGGTCTCGTTCAGGTGCCGGGCGAGGTCCGCTCCGTCCTTCGGGTCGAGGTGATACATCAGCAGCTCTGGTAGGGGAGACAGCACCTGCTTGTCCGTGCCCTGGCCCGTCATCTCCGCGGCACGCTTCGGGGCGTCCCAGCAGACGTCGCGCACCGTCCGGTACTCCTCACCGCTGATCATGATCGTGGACCGCTCCTCATCCTTGGGGGTCATTGCGGGGAACGCGTCGCCGGACGGACGGTCTGCGAGGAATGGGAAGTCCTTCGGGACGATGTGCGTGTGCATGTCGATGATCATGGGATGTCGCCCTCTGCGGTAGTGTGTGCGGCGCTAGCCTACCATCGCGCGCAGTCCCTTCGCAGAGGCTTGCGGGCGGAGTATGCTTTGGGCAGAACGAGCAACTCACAGGAGGTCAGTCATGGCGCTTCAGTTGGACCACACGATCGTTCCGGCCTACGACAAGGTGAAGTCCGCCGAGTTCATTGCGCGGATGTTCGGGCTTACGTACGACGGCCCCTACGGCCACTTCGCGCCGGTGAAGGTCAACGACAAGCTCACCCTGGACTTCGACGACCTGAAAGAAGGCGAGCAGAAGCCGCGCTCCAACCACTACGCGTTCCTCGCCTCCGACCAGGAATTCGATGAGATCCTGGGGCGGATCAAGGACGACGGCATCGTGTACGGCAGCGGCCCGGGCACACGCACGGACGGCAAGATCAACTACAAGCACCAGGGTCGCGGCTTCTACTTCGAGTGCGAGAACGGCCACGTCTGGGAAGTCATCACCCACACCTACATCGCCAGCTCGCTGACCAACTGATCCCCCCGGCGAAGGAGCGGCACCTTGGACGACGCAGCACGCCAGGCACTGGAAACCGACAGACTGGTCGATATCACGACCACCGGACGCAAGAGCGGGAAGCCGCATCGCAAGGAGGTGCGGCTTCGCCAGCTGGACGGCCAGCCGTACCTCTCCAACAACCCCGGCACGCGGGACTGGGCTGCGAACCTGTTCGCGAACCCGGAGTTCACCTACCACCTGAAGGAGAGCGTGCAGCGCGACCTGCGGGCACGCGCAACGCTGGTGCGTGACGTCGACGAGAAGCGCGCGCTCCTCACGCGCATCCTGGCGAAAGAGGACGCGCTCGACACCGTCGAGGCACGCGTTGCCGGCAGCCACCTCTTCCGGATCGAAGTGCTCGACTAACGAGTAACTCTGCTAGTCAGGCAGGAAGTCGAGGAGGGCGGCGTTCAGTTCCTCCGGCGCTCCGGTGGGGATCCAGTGGTCGCAGTCAAAGACCACCATCTTGGACCCCTGGATGCCTTCGTGCGTCATCTCTCCCATCTCCAGGGCGTTCGTGGAGTCGTTCCTGCCCCAGACCACGAGCGTGGGAACGGGGATGTGCGGGAATCGGCGGACGGTGTTGTAGCGGCGCCGCGTCTCCATGTTGTTCATGTGGTTCAGCACGCGCTGGTAGGCCGCGAGCCGTTCCGGGTCTTGGGTGAGCGCGTAGTGGTAGTCGGCCATCTCCTCCAGGTCCACGTCGGCATTTATCCTGACCTGCAGGCTGGAGAGGATCTGGTCGCGTGACGGGGGCTGGAACTGCACCATACTTGGCAACTGGCGCGGCATCGCCCCGCCGCTGGCAACGAGGACGAGCTTGTTGAGCCGGTGCGGGCTCTCGTAGCCGAAGAGCGATGCGAGCCAACCGCCCATCGAATGGCCCACGAGGTTGGTCTTCTCGAGCCCCAGCACGTCCTGGAACTCGCGGAGGAAGTCCACGAGGTAGGCGAACGAGTACTCCTGGTCCAGCCAGCCCTCGCCCTTGCCCCACGCAAGCGCGTCCACCGCGATGACACGCAGCTTGCTGGAGAGCGGCCCGATGTTCAGCATCCAGTCGTGAGCGCCGCTCGTGAAGCCGACACCGTGGACGAGGATGGTGGGATAGCCCTCGCCCGCCTCGATGTAGCGGGTAGTGCCGTGGCTCATCTCCACGAACTTCTCTTCGGCGTTCTCGATAACCACGCTGCCCAGATTCACGCTCATATCGTCCTCCGTCATGAAAATGCGCCCCTGCCGGGTGCGCCTGCGTATCGTGCGAGTGTGCAGTAGCGGTGTCAAGTGCAAGCGCGGTCGTGTACGCTTTCGGCATGCAGCCCAGAACACCATTCCTTTTTGCCATGCCGCCGCTGTTCGCCTGGATGCTCGCTATCACGACGAGCTTCGCTCTCGTCCTTGCCGTTAATCTGGTCTTTGTCGAGCCTTCGGTGGAGAACGGAAGCAGTGCTGAGGTTCCGGCAGAGGGCGAAACGTCAGCCGAGGCTTCGGAAGAGGCTCCTGCGCCACGGCAGGTACTCAGTTCAACGGGACGGACCGCTCTCATCATTCTGCTGGTCGTATCCGTCGGGTTCATCCCATTCATGGCTCGCCGCAAGCGGAAGAAGACCATTTGGTGGTCAGCGGCAGCTGTGGCCACGGGCTTTCTGTATCTCCTCGCAGGCGGGTTGCCGTTGATCCATCCGCTGATCCTGCTGCTTGCTCTCGTGTTCATCCGTCCCTCGTTGCCTGCCGTGCCCGCTGTGGTGTCGGACCTGCGCTTACCCGGAACCCAGACCGCCGCGCCGATGGACGCGCCATCCGAGCAGGAGGAACCGCCCACGCCACCTACACGCCGCCGTCCTCCGCGCCGCCGCAGGCGTCCCCGGTCCTAGGCTCGTAGGGTACGATGGGTTCCGTGGGGAAGTGGCGGAACGGCAGACGCGCATGATTTAGGATCATGTGCCCTCGGGCGTGGGAGTTCGAGTCTCCCCTTCCCCACCACAGTGCCGATTCCGTTCCCCGGACGGGGCCAGCCCTGCTTCCCCGGTAGTGCTCCTATCCCGCGCGGACACCGCCGTCCACGGTGATGTCTGAGCCGGTGATGAAGTCGGCTTCGTCCGAGAGGAGGAAGGCGACGACGGCGGCAACGTCCTGCGGGGTGCCCTGTCTGCCCACGAGGTTGGTGACCTGCCAGGTCCGCGGCGGAGCGCCCGGCTCGGCCTCGGTGAGTACGCGGTTGGGAGTAACCGTGTTGACCCTGATGCCGTGCGGGGCGAGCTGGATGGCGAGGGAGCGGCTGAGGTTGTAGACGCCGGCCTTCGCGGAGGGGTAGGCGACAGCGCCCGTGCGCCCCGACAGCCCGGAGGTGGAACCGATGTTGATGATGCGTCCGCCGTTGCCCTGATCGGCCATGCGCTGGGCGACGTACCTGGAGACGAGGAATACGCTCTTCAGTGAGATATTGATGACCCGGTCCCATTCGGCCTCGTCGGTCTCGAGGATGTTCTTCCGGTCGACCACGCCGACGTTGTTCACGACGGCATAGATGTCGCTCCAGGCGTCGACGACCGTGGCCACCATCGCCTGAACGTCGGCGCTGTCGGTGACGTCGCAGGCGATGGGGAGCGCCGAGCCAGGGTTCGCGGCGTTGATGGCGTTGGCAACGGCCTCGGCGCGCTCGCGGATGATGTCCACGACAGCGACGCGCGCGCCCTCGTTGGCGAGAGTATGGGCGATGCCTTCGCCGATGTTGCGTCCGGACCCGGTTACGATGATCGTCCTGTTCTGCAGGCGCATGGGTCTCCTCGCTCTGGTGGTCTGCCCGCGCCGGGCGGCGGCAGGTTATCGGGTCGGCTGAGGCGCAGCGGCGAGCGCGCCGTGGAAGAACTGCAGGAGCAGCCGCCAGGCTTCTGCGGCGGGAGCGGGGGTCCAGCGCACGGGGTTGAAGGGGTCGTTGAAGGCGTGGGGAGCTCCCTCGAAGCGATGGAAGGTATGCGGGACCCCCAGCGTGTCGAGTTCCCTGTCCACCTCGTCGACGTCGGCGGGGCTGGGGTTCTGGTCCTCGCTGCCGAAGAAGCCGGCGAGCGGACAGCGGATGTCGAAGGCGAACGAGAGGGGAGCGGGGTCGCCGCCGCGTCCGCGGTTCATGTCGGTGCCGTAGAAGATGGCGGAGGCGGCGAACTCGTCGGAGACCCCGGCCATGTAGAGGGAGACGCGTCCGCCGAGGCAGAACCCCGTGATGCCCACGGGGGAACTCCCGACCTCCGGCATCGCGCGCAGGCAGGCCAGGGCAGCCAGGCAGTCGTCGTGGAGGGTCTCGAGGGTGGTGATACTTCTCCTGACGGCGGCCTCCTCCTGCCGGCGCGGATCGCCGAAGGGGATGGAGCTGAACTCGTGGACGCTCATGTCCGTGTTGCGATGGTAGAGGTAGGGGGCGATGGCGGCGAAGCCTTCGAGCGCCAAGTCGTCGCAGAACTTGCGGACGCCGGCGTCGACGCCGTAGGCGTGCATCGCGACGACAACGCCGGGGAACGGCCCATCGCCATCAGGCAGGGCGAGGTACGACTCCATCGGACTGCCGTCCACGTCTATGGTGGTCCATGTCGTAGCCATGAGCGCTTCTCCTTCCCGGAGACCTTCGAGTAACCCTCTCCTACGCGTTGGGCAGGATGACGGCGACCATGGCCTCCAGCGATTCGTGGACCTCGAAAGCCTCGTTCACCTGCGCGAGAGGGAACTGGTGTGTGACGAGGTCTTCGACCGGCACGTCGATCATCGAGCGCAGGGCCTCCATCGAGCGGACGATGTGGCGCGGCTCCGATGCGACGACCCCGCTGACGCGCAGCGCCTTCTTGGTGATGAGCGTGGGGTTGATGTCCTGCGTGCCGTAGTCGGTCCACGGGCCGACAAGGAGGTGCTTCCCGCCGAAGCGGACCATGCGCAGTCCCTCCTGCGTTGCCCCCCTCGCTCCGGAGCACTCGACCACCACATCGGCGCCTCGCCCGGCGGTCAGGTCCAGCACGGCTTCGACCCGCTCGTCGGCAGTGGTCAACTGGTTGATGCTTATCGTTTCGTCAGCGCCGAGGCGGGTGGCGAGCTCGAGCCGTCCGGTCGGCGCGCCGATGACGATGACGCGCCCTGCGCCCAGTAGCTTCGCCTGCAAGAGGCCACCGATGCCCATCGGCCCAGACCCCTGGATGACAACGGTGTCGCCGAGGTTCAGCCCGCCGATGCGCTCGTAGCCGTTGAGCAGCGTGTGGGTGCCGACGACGCTCAGGAGCGCGCGCTCGTTCGAGAGGTCGTCCGGTATGCGGAGGAGCCATGGGTTCGGCGGGAGGTGCAACTGCTGGCCGAACCCGCCGTAGAGGTAGGGGGGCTCGTTCGACGGCGTGAAGCCGGGCTGGCGGACGTTCATGCAGAACTCGCCGATGGTGCAGTTGAAGCAGTGTCCGCACGGCGAGGCCCGGAAGGTGACACGGTCGCCCTCCTTCAGCGGTTGGCCGAGCGCGTCGGTACTGCGTTCGAGGCGGCTCGCCGCGATGGTGCCGATGTTCTCGTGCCCGAAGATGGTCGGCGTTGGGGTGTACGGGTGGTGGATGGCGTGGGCGTCGGTGCCGCAGATGGCGGCCATCTCCATGTGGACGACCACCGCGCCCTCCTCGGGGTCGGACTGAGGGAACTCCCATATCTCCAGCGGCTTGTCCTGGCCTGTGAAGACTGCGGCCTGGCTGTTGCTCATCGCGTCTCCTCCTCCCGGTGGTGGCGCAAGGATAGCGGAGCGGGGACAGGAGGGCGATTAAGGATGCCAACCTGCCCGGGACCTGGCACTCTGAATGCCAGCTCTACGAATAAACAACCCGACCGATCTGGCACTCTTGGCACTCTTGATGGGAGTGTTCCCAAGGCCGTGGCCTGCTTCCCGCGATTAAGGATGCAAGGATGCCAATGTCTTCAAAAGTTGCGGCGAGACCCATAGACCCCATTGATGGCTGAGGGTCTGAGCTATAGGCGTGGTCTATGGGTGCTGCCGGTACGACGGTCATGCAACCAGCGTATGCGGCTGCCCCGCGAGTGCGAAAGGGGCGCGTGTCAGCAATCCGGGGGAATGAGCGGGGATGGGGACGCGGTTCCTCTGCAGGTTCGACTGGCTCACCATGATCCTTCGACAGGCTCAGGATGAGCGGGGCCGAGGGGTTGCCTTGACACTCTTCATGCCCGCCCATATAAGGTTGCGCGCGTGGCCTGCTGTGAGCACTGCCACGATCTGAGCGAGGCGATGGCCACGAACCCAAAGGTTGCGATTGCGGGAGTCGGCGAGGCGCGCGGCGGACGCGCCACCGGCAAGACGACGGTGCAGTTGTACGCGGAAGCGTTCCTGGACCTGCTCGGCGATTGCCCCATCGACCCCGCCTCGATAGACGGCGTACTCACGTCGAGCCCGGATGCCGAGCCTCACCACATGTTCTCGACGTGGCTTACCGAGTACCTCGGTCTCCGACCCAAGTTCACCTCCGCCGTGCAGATGGGCGGCGCGACGCCTCACTCCAACATGGCGCTCGCCGCCGCGCTGGTCGAATCGGGGCGTTGCGGGGCGGTGATGGTCGCCGACGGCGACAACCGGGCCACCAAGTTCTCGCGCAAGGACAAGATACAGGCGATGAGTTCGCAGGTCGGGCACCTGAGCAGCATCGAGCCGCCGCACGAGTTCGACGGCCCCTACGGCCCGACCGCTCCCGCGCTGTACGGGATGATGGCCACTCGCCACATGTACGAATACGGCTCCACGCCGGAACAGTTCGCGCGCATCGCCGTCGCGTTCAGGGCGCACGGCGCGCTCAACGAGCGGGCGCAACTCCGCAAGCCGGTGACCGTCGAGGACGTGCTTGCCAGTCCCATGATCGCGTGGCCGTTGCATCGCGACGAATGCGCGCTCATCTCGGACTGGGGCACCGCCATCCTCGTGACGACACCGGAGTACGCGAGCGAGCTTCGACGCGATCCCGTGTACCTGCTCGGCCTCGGCCAGGCGCACCAGGGCTACAACCCGTACCAGGCCCCCTCAATCACATCGTTCCCCATCAGCGAATCCGCGGACGATGCGTTCGCCGCCGCAGGGATAAGCCGCGACGAGGTCGACGTGCTGGAGCTGTACGACTCGTTCACCAGCACGGCGATGGTGACGCTGGAGAACATGGGCTTCTGCGGGGCCGGCGAGGGAGGCGCGTTCGTGGAGGCCGGGTACATCGACCTCGGCGGCAGCCTCCCTACGAATACGCACGGCGGGCTGCTCTCCTACAACGGCGGGCACGGGCACTTCATCGTGGAGGCCACGCGCCAGTTGCGCGGCGAGTGCGGCGAAAGGCAGGTGGCAGGCGCGAAGATCGCGGTGTCGCAGGGAACGGCGGCGCTGGCATCGTCGTCCATCACGCTGGTGCTGGGGACGTAGCGATGGAGGCGCAGACAGGCATGCGGGTGAACACGGTCACGCAGCCGTACTGGGACGGCGTCGAGCAGGGGAAGCTCATGCTGCAGCACTGCTCCGCCTGCGGCGCATACCAGTACTACGCTCGTCCCCTCTGTGCGAAGTGCCACGCCGCCGAACCGGAGTGGCGCGAGGCGTCTGGCAACGGCGTGCTCTACTCGTACAGCGTTGTGAGCAGAGGCCCCAGCCCCGCGTTCCAGGCCATCGTTCCGTACGTGACCGCCATCGTGGAACTGGAGGAGGGGCCGCGCATGTTCACGAACATCGTGGATGCCGATCCCGAGTCGCTGCGCGTGGGCGAACCGGTGAGCGTCGTATTCAGGGAGGGGCCGGAAGGCCTGCGGCTTCCCTACTTCAGACCGGCTGGAGCCTGACGTTGCGCGTACGGATCACCGAATACCTCGATATCGACCTGGAACGCGAACTCTGGTGCTGCAACCGGTGCGGCGGGGACCTGATCTCCGCTCGCGAGCCCTACAAACGGGGCTGTCTCCTCTATGAGCGCAACCCTCGTGAGATTCACCAGCCGATCAGCGACCACCCGGTGTTCAACTACTCCTTCGACCCGGACTGGGTCCGCATCATCGAGTTCTACTGTCCGCACTGCGGGGTGATGATGGAGAACGAATACCTGCCCCCGGGGCATCCGCTGACCAACGACATCCAGCCCGACATCGACGCTCTCAAGCGCAAGCATGCGAACGGAGACGCGTCGTGAGCGCGCGGCTGGGGCTCGACATCGGCGGAACGTTCACCGACGCAGTCGGCGTGCTGAACGGGAACCTCGTCTGGGCGAAGGCGGAAACCACGCACCACGACCTGAAGGACTGCTTCATGGAGGCAGCCGCCCGCGCTGCTGAACGGCTGGGGGCCGACCTTGCAGACATCGCGCAGGACGCCGAGGCACTCATCTACTCGACCACCGTCGGAACGAACACGCTGATCGAGCGCACGGGTCCGAAACTCGGCCTGCTCACGACGATGGGGTTCGAGGACACCCTCAAGGTGGGGCGGTCGCGAAGCTGGGCGGACGGGATGCCGTTGGAAGTGCGGTTCGCCAAGGGCCGCGCGCGGAAACCAGAGCCGCTCATCCCCCGGGACGAGTTCACGGTGAGCCTGCGCGAACGCATAGACAGCCGTGGGCAGGTGCTCATCCCGCTCGACGAGGACGAGGTGCGGGGCCAGGTGCAGCGGCTCGTTGACGTGGGCGTGCGCGGGTTCGTCGTCGTTCTGCTCAACTCGTTCATCAACGCGGAGCACGAGAAGCGCGTCCGCGACCTGATCCACGAGGAGTACCCCGAGGTCTACCTGGGGCGCATGCCCGTCTTTCTCTCCCACGAGGTCTCGCCGCAGATGGGCGAGTACCGCCGCAGCCTGACCACCATCATCGACGCGTACCTGCGCGTGAACACGGAAGAGCACATCCTCGACATCGGGAACGACCTGTTGGACATGGGCTATCGCAGGCCGTTGTTCCTCGCGAAGTGCACCGGCGGCATCTCGTCGGTCTCCCGCACGCGCCCCATCCACCTGCTCGGGAGCGGGCCGGTTGCCGGTGTATTCGGCGCCCGGGCGCTCGCCGAGGTATACGGCCTCAGCAACGTTCTCCTCACCGACATGGGAGGCACGAGTTTCGATGCAGGGCTGGTCGTCGAAGCTAGGGACCGGCTCTACGAATCGGACCCCATCTTCGACCGCTGGCGGGTGCAGGTGCCGGTCATCGCACACTGGTCGATCGGCGCGGGCGGCGGAAGCATCGCCTACATCGAGGACCGGAGGCTGCACGTGGGGCCGCGCAGCGCGCGCTCGCGCCCCGGCCCTGCCTGCTACGGCAGAGGCGGCACGGAACCGACCGTCACTGACGCCGACGTGGTGCTCGGCTACATAGATCCGGACTACTTCCTCGGGGGCCGGATCAAGCTCGACGCCGGACTTGCTGCCGAGGCGGTGCGGACGCGGGTCGCGGAACCGCTTGGCATGACGGTGGACGAAGCCGCGTGGCACATACGCCACCAGATAGACGGCGTGATGGGGCAGGAACTGTACATGCGCACCGCGCTGAACTCAGGCTCGGACCCGAAGGAGTTCACCGCCTTTGCGGTGGGCGGCGCGGGGCCGGTGCACGCGGCGGGCTTCGCCGAGTTTGCCGACGTCCGCAGCATCGCGCTGCCGCCGTTCGCGGGAGCTTTCGGCGCGTTCGGGACGCTCTCCATGGACCTCGTTCAGACCTATGAGAAGGGACGGAAGGTCGTCATCAGGATGCCCGGCAACACCGAGTTCGAACCGGCTGCCGCCGACGTGCTCAACGACGAGATCGAGGAGCTGCTGGTCAGCGCGCGCAGGGACATCGCGGAGGAGGGGCTCGACCCAGAAGCCGTCTCATTCGTCCTCGAGATACAGATGAGCTACGGGATGCAACGCCAGACGCTGGACGTACCGCACTCCGGCCTGCATATCGACGGCGCAGCCGATCTCGCAATGCTCTTCGAACGCTTCGAGACAACCTACGCCGACAGCTTCGGCGAAGGCTCTACCTCGCCGGAGTCCGGTGGGGAGGTGCGGCTTGTGCGGCTCAACGTCATCGGTGCCTCGGAGAAACTCGCACTGCCGTCATTCGACGCAGTTGCGGATGCGCCGAGCCCTAACGGAAAGCGGCGTGTGCTCTGGGAACTGGATCGAGGCTGGGAAGAGACGCCTGTCTATCGACTGGATGCGCTGGGGCCGGGGGCTGCGATGGAAGGCCCCGTGCTGGTAGAGGCGGAAGATTCAGTGGGCGCAGTGCCGCGTGGGTGGAGTTTCAGGCTGGACGAACACCGCATGGGGTGGTTGGAGAAGCAGACGTGACATCCCTCAGAGACCAGATCAAGCTGCACGAAGGACTCGTGTACGACCGTCACGCCTACGGCAAGGGGCCGGGCTGGGACCCGGAGCTCATCGTGGAGAAGGCGGCAAAGCCGAGCCCTATCGAGGCGGCGGGATATGACCTCCTCTCCGACGTCGAACTCGAGATCTTCTACCACAAGATGCTCACCATCGTGGAGGAGGCGCGGGAGGTCTGGCAGAACCTCTCGATCTCCGACATCATCCTTGCGGGCGACATGTCCACTGCCATCTTCACGCCAAGTGGCGACCTGGCCGTCGCGTCTACGGGCATCCACTTCCACGCGCTGCTCAACTACGCCCAGTCCAAGTTCATCCTGAAGTACTACCGGGACGACCCCACCGTCGGGCTGAACGAGGGCGACATCTTCTTCTTCAACAACCCGCTCGCGGGTTCCACGCACGCGCCGGACATGTTCACGGCGATGCCCGTCTTCCACGAGGGCGAACTCGTTGCATGGGCCGAGGTGGGTGGACACCAGGGCGACTGCGGGTCCGTCTCGCCGGGCGGCTTCAATCCTTACGCCACGAGCCGCTTCGAAGAGGGCTTCCACATGGCGGGGGTCAAGATCGGCGAGAAGTTCCGCATCCGCAAGGACATGCTGGACTACCTGTGCGGCTCCGTGCGCAACCCGTTCGTATTTGCCGTGGAGCTGCGCTCGCGCGTTGCCACCTGCCTGCGTATGCGCGATCGCATCCTTCGCGAGGTCGAGCGCAGGGGACCTGCTGCCGTTTCGGGCGGGCTGCGCCGGCTGATCGACCGTTCGAGCGAGCTGGCCTCGGAACGACTGGAACAGATCAACGACGGCATCTACCGCTCCATCCTGTTCAACGACACCATCGGCGCCGAGAAGGGACTCGTGCGGATTCCGGTCACGGTCATCAAAGAGGGCGGCGAGATGACCATCCTGGTGCAGGGCGTCTCGCCGCCGAACGGCAAGGGGCCGGTGCACGCGACGTGGCACCTCGTGCGAGCGTCGCAGGCGGTCTACCTCTTCGCCTATTTCTTCCGAGGGCTGATGCCGAACGTCGGCTTGTTCGAGCCGCTCACCTTCCTCATCGAGGGGCCGTCGGTGGCGAACTCGCCGGAGGACGTCGCCCATACGGAGGGCACCATCATCTCGGCGGCGGTGGTGCAGTGCTTCCACATCATCGGTTCCAAGATGCTATTCGACAGCCCGTTCCGGGAGAACGTTTCGGCGCCCTTCTCGCGGAATATGGTGGCGCTCGTCTTCTACGGCTCCAACCTGTTCGGCTACCGGGCCACAGGCCTCACGTCTACCGGCAACGGGGCGGGACAGGGCGCGCGCTTCGACGGCGACGGCGAGCACTCGACCGGCTTCTACTGGGCGTCGATGACCGACGCAGGCGAGGTGGAGGAGTTCGACGCCCGCTATCCGTTCACCATCATCGCTCGCGGGTTGCTCGGCACGGACTACCATGGCTTCGGCATGTACCGTGGGGGCTCTGCCCTGATCGAGGTCAGCATGGCGTACCCGAACCCGGTCGTGATGACCTCCTGGGGGACCTCGGACGTCATATCGCACAACCCCGGCCTGTTCGGCGGCTACTGGGGCCCGCCGAACCCGCGCCTCACCATCACGAAGAACGATGCGCTGAAGCTGATGGCGGAGGGCACGCTGCCGGAACTCACGCACCATTCGCTGGCTGCCGAGCAGCGGTTGGACGGCGAATACGCATTCGAGTCGTCCAGCGTGAACCCCAAGGAGTTCGAGGTCGGCGACGTGTTCCTCTGCGACACCGGCTCCGGTGGCGGCTACGGCGACGTGCTGGAGCGCGACCCTGAGTCGGTCATGACCGACCTGCGGGAAGGCATGATCTCCGCAGACGTCGTGGGTCGCGTCTACAAGGTCGCCTGGGACGAGGAGACGCTGGCGGTCGACTACGCCGCCACCGAGGCGCTGCGCAGCGAAGAGCGACGGGCGCGCATCGCCCGCGGCAAGCGGTTCGACGACTTCATCGGCGGCTGGCTGGCGCAGAAGCCGAAGGAACACCTCCTCACCTACTACGGCGACTGGCCCGACCCGCGCGTCCCCGGCTACGACAAACCGTTCTGGGGAGAGCACGACTGATGTACACCATCGACCTCGACGTCGGTGGGACATTCACCGACGGCTTCTTCTCGGACGGCCAGACCTATCGCACTGCGAAAGTTCCCACGACTGCGCACGACGTTCCGGCATGCGTGCTGGAGTGCGTCGCGGCGGGAGCGGCGGCGTTCGACACGGACACCGCGGGACTGCTGCGCGAGGCGTCGGTGTTCCGGCTGGCGACGACCATCGGCACGAACATCATCGTGCAGGGGCGCGGCGCGAAATCGGGGCTGCTCGTGAGCGCGGGAGCCGAAGGTGACCTGTACGGCAACGGGCCCGCCGGCGTGATAGCAGAGGGCTTCATCCGGCCGGAGATGATTGCGGGCATCGGTGGGGCCATTGACGAGACCGGCGCTGAGGCCACACCCGTTGACCCGGAGGAAGTTCTTGCAGCCGTCAGGAAATTGGTGAACCAGGGCGCACGGATCGTCGGCGTCTGCCTTCGCAACGCGTGGCGGAACGACGCGCACGAGGTGCGCGTACGTGAAATCATCCACGAGCGCTACCCCGTGCACTACCTGCGCTCCGTCCCGCTCCAACTCAGCACCGAGGTCTCGCCCGTCTCCGACGACCACGCGCGGGCGAACTCGCTCATCGTCAACGAGATGCTCCATCGCGAGATGACCCGCAGCCTGTACGACCTCGAAGACCGGCTCCGCGATGCGGGCTACCGCTGGCCCCTGCTCGTCACCCACGCGAGCGGAGGCTGCGCGCGCGTCGCGAAGACCGTCGCGGCGGAAACGCTGCAGTCGGGGCCTGCGGCGGCGGTGCTTGGTGCATGGCGCATCGCACAGCTCACCGGCGCGGAGCACGTCGTCGCCGCGGACATGGGCGGCACCAGCCTCGACGTGGCGTTCGCATCCGCCGAGCAACCGCCGTGGAACCCGCGCCCGACCGTCGAAGGCGTGCCGCTCGCCATCCCCATGCTGAGCGTCGAGTCCATCGGCGCTGGCGGTGGCAGCATCGCTCGCGTGGACGGAGACGGAACGCTATCGGTCGGCCCGGACTCCGCGGGGGCATACCCCGGCCCCGCCTGCTACGGCCAGGGCGGCGCAGAAGCAACCGTCACCGATGCCGACCTCATCCTCGGCTACATCGACCCCGACCATCTCCTCGCAGGACGGATGCCGCTCGACCTCGCGGCGGCGCAGGATACTGTAGGGGAACGGGTCGCCGCTCCGTCCGGCGCGTCGCTGGGCGCTGCTGCTGCGATGGTTCGAGAGGCCATCGACAGCGAGATGGCGGCTGCCATCCTGCGCGGGGTGCAGGAGCGCGGACTCGACCCTGCGAGCGTCACCCTGCTGGCGTTCGGCGGCGCGGGGCCGCTGCACGCGGCCTCTATTGCGGAGCGCGCGGGTATCCGGCGCGTGCTCGCGTTCCCGTTCGGTTCCGTATTCAGCGCCTACGGGTCGAGCACGACCGACGTCATGCACCTCTACCGCGACACGCACGGCTCACCTGCTGCAAGCCCCGGTCTGGCTGATGCCATCGAAGTAGGCACGGAGCGCATGCGGAGCATTGCGGTAAAGGACATGCGCGGCGAGGGTTTCCGCTCCGACGAGCTGGACTACCAGACCGTGCTGGAACTGTGGACTGGAGGCCGCGCTACCCTTGTCTCTTCAACGAACGGCGACGGGTTGGCCAACGCGGTGCAGCGCATGACGGATGGCCACGACGCGACCCCCGGCTCCCTCGCTCTCGAAGCGGCGTGGACGGTTGTTTCGGCGGAAGTGCCGCACTGGTCTCCCGAACGCGTGAACGGCTTCGCCGCGCACGCTCCAGCCGTCTCAGGCTCGCGGGGGATAACGTGGTCGGCTGAGCAGGGACCAACCGCCACACCGACATACGAACTCACGAGCCTCGTGCCCGGAGCGGTCGTGGAAGGCCCCGCGGTCATCGACGCAGCGGACACGGGGTACGTCGTCCCTGACGGATGGTGGCTCGCCGTCGACGGCTACGGGTTCCTCGAGATGACGGACACGCGGCCATGACCAGCAACGCCGGCCAACGTCCGCTCGAAGGCTTCACCATCGTGGAGATGGGCAACTTCATCGCCGGCCCCTACGCAGGGATGCTGTTGGCCGACCTCGGCGCAGAGGTCATCAAGGTCGAGGAGGTGAAGTCCGGCGACCCGTTCCGCGCGTGGGGCAAGGGCTTGTACAGCCCTGCGTTCTGCGCGTTCAACCGCGGCAAGAAGAGCCTCACGCTGGACGTTCGTCAGGAGCACGGGAAAGAGGTACTGCTCCGCCTCACGGATCAGGCCGACGGGCTCATCGAGAACTTCCGGCCGGGCGTGATGGCACGGCTCGGCGCCGACTACGAGACCGTCTCTGCCCGCAACCCGCGTATCGTCTACTGTTCCCTGTCCGGGTTCGGGCAGAGCGGGCCCTACCGCGACAGGCCGAGCTACGACACGGTGGGGCAGGCGATGGGCGGGCTGCTCGCGCTGCTCACCGACTCGGACGACCCACGCCCGCGCGGTCCCGCGCTCGCAGACTCGCTCACCGGCCTCTTCGGAGCGTTCGGCGTTCTCTCCGCGCTGATGGCGCGCGAGCGCACCGGCGTTGGGCAGAAGATCGAGACCTCGCAGATGGAGTCCGTCGCCGCGTTCGTTGGCGAGACGCTCACGTTCTACGAGGCGCAGGGCATGGTGTCCAACGCATGGACGAGACCGAGGCTCGCGCAGGTGTACGGGTTCGATACTGCGGACGGGAAGCAGTTGGCCATCCACCTGTCGTCGCCGCCCAAGTTCTGGGGAGGGCTGACCGACGCTGTCGGGCGTCCTGACCTTCGGGACGACCCGCGTTTCGTCGACCGCAACGCGCGCGCCGAGCACTACAACGAGCTGTACGAGGAACTGACGCCGCTCTTCAAGCAGCGCACGCGTGACGAGTGGCTTGCCCTCTTCGAGCAGCACGACGTGCCCGGCGCTCCGGCGTACCGGGTCAATGAGTTGGTCGAGGACCCGCAGTTCGCACACCAGGGCATCCGCATCGAGCACAACCATCCGGAGGGCGACTCCGTCACGGCGAAGAACCCGCTCAACCTGCTCGGCACGCCGCTCACCTATGACGTGCCGCCACCCGGCCTCGGTGAGCACAACGAAGAGGTGCTCTCCCGACTTGGCCTGACTGCGGACGATATCGCAGCATTGCTACAGGAAGGCGTCGTCGGACAGCGCGACCAAACTGAACCGGGCTCTTGAGTCATGGACGCGCTGACTGAGCACCTCAGCTCCTACGTTGCCGGGCTTGCCTACGACGACATCCCCCCTGACGCGCTGCATGGCATGAAGGTCCGCCTGGTCGACACCATCGGGTGTGCCATCGGGGGGCAGGACGGGGAGCCAGCCCGGGTTGCGCGGGCATTGGCGCAGGAAGCCGGAGCTGCGACGCCGGCACGCGTGTGGTTCACCGGCGAGCGCACGACGCCGGAACTCGCCGCGTTCGCCAACGAACTGATGGTGCGGTACCTCGACTTCAACGACACGTATTTCGCGATGGACGGCGGCCACCCCAGCGACACCATCGCCGCGACGCTGACGTTGTCGGAAGCACTCGGGCTGACCGGGCGGGACGCGCTCGTTGCATTGGTCGCGGCGTACGAGGTGTTCTGTGGGCTGGGCGAGGTGCAGAAACCCTCGACGAAGTTCATCGACCATTCGCTGCACGTTGCCATCGGCTCGGCTGCGGGGGCGTCGAAGGCTCTTGGGCTGGATGCCGAGCGCACCGCACACGCCATCTCCATCGCGCTTACGTCGAACCTTGGGCTCCGCATCTCCCGCGACGGGCGGCTGTCGATGTGGAAGGCAGGTTCAGCCGCCAACTCCGCACAGGCAGGGGTATTCTCGGCAAGGCTCGCCGAGCGGGGGATGACGGGTCCGGAAGAACCTTTCTACGCCGACAGCGGGCTTGCGGGGATGCTCGGCGCGCGAACGCCGCTTCCTGCACTGGGCGGCGCATCCCACCGGTTCCACACGAGCCTCAGCAGCATCAAGGCGTTCCCCGCGCAGTTCAACGCGCAGGCTGCGATATGGGCAGCGCTCGGGCTGCGTGAACGGCTCGGCTGCACGCTCCCGGACAGGATAAAGATATCCAGCTACCGCCAGGCGGTCACGAGCTCCGCAGACCCCGAGAAGTGGCAGGTGCACGACCGTGAGACTGCCGATCACTCGATGCCGTACGTCGTCGCGGCAGCGCTCCTCGACGGCGAGGTCACCGTCCGGCAGTTCACGGACGAGCGTATCGCCGACCCCGCCGTGCACGACCTGATGGCGCGCGTCGAAGTGACCGAAGACCCGGAGATGACCGCGCTCTTCCCCCGGGCACAGGCAGCGCGTATCGAAGCCGTCGCTGGGGGCGAGACGTACGTGGTGGAGATCGAGAACTCGAAAGGGAACGCCGCGAACCCACTCTCGGACGAGGAAGTGGAGACCAAATTCCGAGCGCTCGCAGCCGGCGTGATGGGACAGGCGCAGGTCGATTCCCTGCTGTCGCGGCTGTGGGCGTTCGAAGAAGAGCCCTCGGTGCCGGGAGTCATCGACGCGATGGCCCTGTAGAGGGGTCTACGGCTCCTCGGGGTCGTCTCGCTGCACCTTGCCGAGGAACACCTCCGCCAGGATATTCGTCTCGCGGACAGATGCAGGGGTCCCCTCGAAGACGACGCGCCCGGTGTCCAGGATGTAGGCGCGGTCGACGATGTCGAGAACGCCCTTGATGTTGTGCTCCACGACCATGATCGTCGTGCCAAGCCGCTCGCTGATGAGCGCGACCGTCTGGAAGACCTCTTTCACGATGTTGGGGGCGAGTCCCAGTGTGGGCTCGTCCAGGAGCAACAGTTCGGGGTTCGCCATCAGGCCTCGGCCTAGCGCCAGCATCTGCTGCTGGCCGCCTGACATCTGGCTCGCGAGGTCCCGCCGCTTCTGGTGCAGCATGGGGAAGAGTTCCATGACCGAGTCCATGCGGCGGCGCACCTCGGGCCGGTCTCTGAGGAACGGGCACCCCATCTCCAGGTTCTCCTCGATGGTGAGGTGGGTGAACAGCCGCCTGCCCTGGGGCACGAATGCGATGCCGTGTTTCACGATCTCGTGCGTGGCGGACGTCAGCCGTTCCCCGCGCCAGTACACCTGCCCTGCAACCACGGGAGCCAGCCCCATGAGCCCCTTCAGCACAGTGGACTTCCCGGCGCCGTTCGGCCCCATCACCGCCACCACTTCTCCCTTCCGAACGCCGAGGCACGCATCTTCGAGGGCGCTGACCGCTCCGTAGCGCACGGAAACGTTGACCATCTCGAGGATGAACGAATCATCCAGCGCGACGCCTTCCGCTCCCGTGTTGTTGTTCTCCGGCGTTATGGCCGGTTGTCCGTCTTGTTCTGCCATGTCACTTAAAGCCCGTCTGGCTGGGGTCGCTAGACTCCCAGGTACGCCTCGATCACCTCAGGCTGGGCCAGGACCTCCTCCGCATCTCCCTCGGTGAGCAGCTTCCCGCTGTCCATCACGATGAGGTGGTCGGACAGTTCCCGCACGATGTCCATGTTGTGCGATATGAACAGGATGGTCCTGCCTTCGCTCCGCAACTGCCGCATGAGGCCCTTCACCCGTTCGAGCATCTGCGGAAAGAGCCCGGCGAATGGCTCGTCGAAGAGGTACGTGTTGACGTTCAGGGCCATTGCCCGGCCTATCTCCAGCAGCTTCCGCTGGCCGTAGGAGAGGTCCATGGCCAGCGAGCGCCGTTTCTCCCACATGCCGACGCTCCGCAGTATCTGTTCTGTCCGCTCTCGCTGGCCGGACTTCCCTCGTTCGAGGAGCGCGGGCAGGAGGCGCCGCTCCGTCAGCACGACCATGATGTTGTCCCAGACGCTGATCTGGTCGAACAGCCGAACGTCCTGGAACGTGCGGGTGATGCCGAGGCCGGGCGTCTCGTGAGGCCTGACCACTCGAAGGCGCACCCCGTCGACGACAACTATCCCGTCGTCCAGCGGCAGCATCCCGCTGAGGAGGTTGATGAGCGTCGACTTGCCGGACCCGTTGGGCCCAACGACGCAGGTGATCTTCCCGCGGGGTATCGCTACGGAGAGCCCGTCAACCGCGTGCACTCCGCCGAAGTGTTTCGCAACCTCGATCGTCTCCAGGGCGAAGCGCTCGCCGTCCCCCGTAGGTGTGCTCATAGCTTGTACCTCCCGAGGAGCCCCTGGGGTCTGAACAGCATCAGCAGGACCAGCAGCACTCCCAGGATGACCTGGCGGGCCTGACCGACGTACTCGTCAGGCAGGAACGGCAGGAACCGCATACCTTCTTCGAGCAGCACGAACACCATCGTTCCGAGGATCGACCCCCATATCGTGGCCAGCCCACCCAGGATCACGATGGATACGAGCAGGATCGACTCCAGCAGGATGAAGGAGTTTGGGTCGATGAACGTCGTCCAACTGGCGAACAGCCCGCCTGCGGCGGCAGCCATCATGGCCGAGATCACCCAGACTGCCAGCTTGTAGTGTGTCACCTGGTAGCCGAAGACCTCCGTCGCCCGCTCGTCCTCTCGTATCGCGGTGAGCACTCGTCCGAATGAGGAACTCACGATGAACCAGGAGATGAGGACAACGATCGCCAGAAACACGAGGGCAAGGATGAGGAACGCCACCTCGCTGCCGAAGCTCCAGCCGCCTATCTCGGGCTTGGCGATCTCGTGGATGCCGAACGCTCCCCTCGTGAGCCCCCGCGAGTTCAGGAATACGTTGAAGCAGATGACGGTGAAGCCGAAAGAGACCAGCACGAAGATGTCGTCCCTGAACCTGTTGAACACAGTGCCTACCGCAATGGCCGTGAGACCGGCCAGAACGATGCCGACAGGCAGCGCGGCGAAGAACGGCCATCCGAACGTCGGGATGGCCTCCGTGCGTAGCTGCTCGTACTGTGCGTTGGAAGTGAGGATGGCGACGGTGTACGCGCCGATGCCGAAGAACCCGATGTGACCGACGGACAGCAGCCCGGTGAAGCCCACGACAAGGTTGAGGCTGACCGCCAGGATCGCCCAGATGGCGAAGACCGTTCCCAGCGTGATGGCGAACCCGGTTCCCTGCCATATCGCGAACACCACAGCCCATGTGATGACGACGAGATTGACCCACAACTCCAGGTTGCCCCTGGCCAACCGCGCGAACGCACCTGGCTCCCGCACCGATCTCAGGAGGCTGGCTGCTTCGCTGGGGTTCACGGACATGGCTTCTATCCCCTCGGCAGCAGTCCCCGGGGCCAGAACGAGAGGAAGAGGATGAGCAGGACGAAGGATATGACGTCCTTCCACTCTCCAGCCAGGTCCCAGATACCGAACTGTTCCACCATGCCGAGCGCGAACCCGCCCACTACCGCGCCATAGAGGTTCCCCATCCCGCCTACCACTGAGGCGATCCAGCCCTTCAGCAGGAGCAGCAGGCCCATCCGCGGCTGGATGGCGGTGTCGTGACCACTCAACAGACCCGCAGCCGCCGCGAAGACCGCTCCGATGAAGAACACTATCGCGATGACGACGGTGGTGTTGATGCCGACCACCTTCGCGACTTCTTCATCGTCGCCGATGGCCCTGATCGTCCTGCCCAGCGAGGTGCATTTGAGAAGGAGCAGCAGCCCGAGGAACCCGGCGATGGCTACGCCGATGGTGAAGATGTTGAAACCCTTGATGTTGCTGCCCCAGAGCGTCCATGGCTCGCTCCCGAACGCTGTAGGCAGCGGGCGGGGTGCGCTCTCGAACACGATGGCGGTAGCTGCCGTGATGGCGAGCAGCACACCGAGTGAGGCGACGAGCATGATGAGGGGTGACCGTGCCCGTTTGCGCATGGAGACGTACAGGCCCCTGTACAGCGCGACCCCCACGGCTCCTGCCACAAGGCAGGACACCGCCCAGCTCAGGTAGAGCCTCGACTCGGGAGCGCCTGCGATGAGCAGGCCGCAGTACCCCCCGAACAGAGAACCCGCGACTACGGAGACCACCAGGACTGGCGTGCGGCTGGCCTCCGAGAAGAGGCGCTGTATGACCCCGTTCACGACTAGGCCAACTGCGATGGCAGCCACGGCTCCCACGGCGGGGCTCAGCAGCACATGAAGGTTGTCCGGATTCGTCAGGACGAACCCGCTGTAGATGCCTGTGGCGGCTGCGAGCAACCCGCCGGCGATATACAGCGACTTGTGGGTGAAGCGGCTCTGCAGCCGGATGAAGAAGGACTCGTAGAGCACCCAGGCGACCACTCCGGCTACGACCAGGGCGAACAGGGCGCTCACGTACGGGTTGTTGACGTGGCTGCCGCCCACCGTCTCAGAGGTCCGCAGGTAGAAGACGCCGTATGCCCCCATCGCGGCGGCGGCGCCGTAGTAGAGATCGAAGAACCATACGGTGCTGTAGACGAGGGTGAAGCCCAGGGCGAGAAGCGCGTACACCGCGCCAACAGACAGGCCGTTGAACGCGAACTGCACGGCCTGATCGGGCGACTCGGTTATCTTCCAGACCACGTAGGCAGCGGCTACTGTGGCCAGGGACGCCGCAAGGATCCTGCCTCGGCGTTCACGATATGCGGCATTGCGTAGCACTGAAGGGATCTCAGCCCCCGCGGCTGTGGCTGGCGGGGGCTCAGATGATGCCTCCTACTGTGTAGGAGCTCCGCCCAGGACCTTGTAGCCATTGTTGTCTTCGGTCCTCTGGCTGGCTGGCAGAACCTCCACAACTACGTTGGAGAGGCCAACGACTTCACCCTTCTCGTCGAAGCTGAAGTTGTCGCCGATAGCCCCGCTCCACGTGATCTCGTACAGACAGTCTCTGAATCCGTCTGCGTCCTGGTCATCGCCGGTCTGCTTGAGACACTCGGCAGTGATGTACACGTCGTCGTATGCCGACCCCAGGTACCAGGGGAGCGTGACGTAGTTGTAGGTCTCCCGGAAGCTGTTGAGGACCTCCTGCGCCTTCTGGTTGGCGGGATCGAGGTCTGCTGTGATTGCCTTCACCCCGGTCGCGGCTTCACCTGCAACCTCGAGGGCGGTCGCTCCGATGACTACGACTTCCCCGTAGATGGGCCCGTCGTAGCCAAGCTCGCGGGCCTGTTTCACGATGGTGCCGCCGCTGAACTCCGCCTGGGCGGCGATGTGCAGCGCGTCGGGGTTCGCATTGATCAGCTTCGTCAACTGGGTCCTGAAGTCGGTGATGTCGGACGGATATCGCTCCTCGCCCACAACCTGGCCGCCCAGGCTCTCGAACTGGGCGACAGACGAGCGACGCACGCCCTCGGCGTAGTCGGTCGCCTCAGTGATGGTGGCCAGCGTTCGGATGCCGTCGGCCCAGAGCACGTTGCCCGTGTCGATGCCGAGTTGGGCGTCGCTCATCGAGGTCCTGAAGATGTAGTCACCGGCTTCGGCGATGTCCGGGTTCGTAGCCAGTCCGGAGAAGAGCACGACGCCGTCGGCTTCCGCCAGGGGCGCCGCTCCCAGCATCGCGCCACTGCACGACGTGCCCAGGATGATCTTCACCCCGTCCACGTCGGTGAGCTTGTTGTACGCGGTAATCGCGTCCTGGGCGCTGCACTTCGAGTCCTGCACGATGAGCTCGATCATGCGCCCGTCGATGCCGCCCGCCGCGTTGATCTCGTCGACCGCCAACTGCTTGGCCTGGCTGGACACGGTGCCGTAAGTCTCGCCGGGGCCCGTGAGCGATTCCATCACTCCAATCTTGAACGGCTCATCGCTCGCATCGTCCCCGCAGGCGGCGGCTGGAAGCACCAGGACGGTCAAGAGGCACACCAACGCGATCTGTCGAATGGACATCACCCCTCCTCTCGGAGCCGGTAGTTGTCTGCAACCGCTCATGGCATGAGCGGTTCCTCCGATCTGCCGTACGGGCAGTATCTCCCACGCGTAACTCAAGCCGCAAGGCATCCCGGGGAGCCGTGGATCTTTTGAGACTCGTTCTCACGGTACTGCGGAGCAGGCGTTGCAGCGAATGGCTGGCAGGGGCGAACTACGTAGTGCGAACTACGTAATGATCGTTGAGGGACCTATCTGCGATTGTCCTCTGCCCGGCTAACGGAACGCCGGCATCACGCGCTCGCCGAAGAGGCGCAACGTGTTGAGTGCTGTGGCGTCGTCGAGATCGAGCCAGTGGTAGTCGATGACGAAGTGATTGAAGCCGAGCTCCTCATACCGACGGATCTCCTCGATGCACTGCTGCGGATCGCCGAGCACGAACCGGTCGGCAGCCAGGTCGTCGAAATCGCTCTCGAAGCGGTCGCCTGGCGGCAGCTGCTCGTCCTGACCCTGCACGGCATACACGCGGTACCGTTCGTGGAGAGCGGGCTGTGCGATGCGCATCGCTTCCGCGCGCGTCTCTGCCACGAATACCTCCCGGCTGACGACCACGTCCTCAGGCCGTTCGGTCCCATATTCGGCGAGCGCAGCCTCGTAGATGTCCATCTGTTCGGCGAGTGTCGAGAACCGGGCGTGGGGATTGGCGAACCACACGTCGCCGAGGCGTGCCGCCCGCCTGACCGGCCCATGCCCGTTCGCCGCTATCCACACCGGCGGGTACGGCTTCTGCAACGGCCAGGATGATGGCCGCGTGTGCAGCGTGAAGTGCTTCCCCTCGAAGTGCACCTCGTCCTCGGTCCACAGTTGCTTCATCAGGTCGAGCGACTCCTCGAACCTCCCGACGCGGTCCGATACCTCGAGGCCGAACGCTTCGAACTCTTCCTTCTCGTAGCCCAGGCCGACGCCGAAGATGAACTTGCCGCCGGTGATCTGGTCGAGCGTGGCGACCTGCTCGGCCATGTCCACCGGGTGCTGCAGCGGCAGCAGGACGATGCCCGTCCCGATCCGCATGTCCCCGGCCTCCGCGGCCAGGCGCCCCAGCAACGGCGTGGGCTGCAGTATCTGTACGGGGTAACTGAGGTAGTGCTGACCGGCCAGCGCGCAATCGAAGCCCAGGTCACGCGCCAGCCGCACCTGTTCGACCAGAGCGTTGACCCTCGCCGCCATCGAGCGGCGCGCTGGATACTCGGCGCCGAGGAACAGGCCGAACTTCATAGATGCCTCGCGGTGGGTAACTTGCGCCGTGGTCCGTGGGGAAGCATGAAGCGGGTGGTGGAGATAGGGGGACTCGAACCCCCAACCTCCGCATTGCGAACGCGGCGCTCTCCCAGTTGAGCTATATCCCCACGACTGCGCGCTGCCTGGCCATGTGGGCCGGTGCGCATGCCTACTATAGCATAGGCAACGCTCGTTCCTGGCCGGTACCTTTGCCTTGTACTGCTCACCGTTTGCTACAATAGCTTCGCGCTACGATAGCGCGCGCGTTCCCGCGTAGCTCAGTGGTAGAGCGGTCGGCTGTTAACCGATTGGCCGTAGGTTCGAGTCCTACCGCGGGAGCCACCCTTCACTGGAATCCTGCTGCAGGGAAGGTGAAACAGAATGTGCTTATGTTGAAGCCCAGCGGAGAGAGCCAAGACACAACCGCGAGAGACTGAACCCCGTGGTGGCGGACCGCCGCGGATGATCACAAGGAGACGCACATCATGGCGCTACGCATCAACGACACTGCCCCGGACTTCACCGCCGAGACAAGCTCCGGCACCATCAACTTCCACGAATGGGCTGGGGACGGCTGGGCCGTTCTCTTCTCCCACCCCAAGGACTTCACCCCCGTCTGCGCGACCGAACTCGGCTACGTCGCCAGCCTCAACGACGAGTTCGCCAAGCGCAACTGCAAGGTCATTGGCCTCAGCGTCGACAAGGTCGAAGATCACCAGCGATGGGCAGCCGACATCGAGGACATCGGCGGCACTGCCCTCAACTTTCCCATCATCGCCGACGATCAGCTCAACGTCGCCAAGCTCTACGACATGCTCCCCGCTGAAGAGGAGCCCGGAGAGAACCGCACTGCGGCGACGAACCAGACGGTGCGCACCGTCTTCCTCGTCGGACCCGACAAGAAGATCAAGATGAACCTCACCTACCCCATGAGCACGGGGCGCAACTTCGACGAACTCCTTCGCGTCCTGGACTCCTGCCAGCTCACCGCCGGCCACAAGGTAGCGACCCCCGCGAACTGGAACAAGGGAGAGGATGTCATCATCCTCCCGGCCGTCGACAACGAGGCCGCCAAGGAGCTCTTCCCGGACGGATGGGAGACGGTGAAGCCCTACCTCCGCAAGGTGAAGGACCCCAGCCAGTAGCCGCAAGCGCCCCGCCTGATTCCTTCCCCCTCGATGGGGGAAGGTTAGGATGGGGGTGATGTGAAAAGATAAAGCCCCCGTGCTGAATGCACGGGGGCTTTCGATCACTGCTGCCGCTGGCGACCCGGACCGGATTTGAACCGGCGATCTCCGCCTTGACAGGGCGGTGTGTTAAACCAGGCTACACCACCGGGCCGCGGTAGCTTGCCCCGGCTCCACCGGGGCGGTCAGAACGCTCAACCGATCCCATGATATCCCACGATGACGAGGCTTCCCTCCACCATCACCGGGGTCACCCGCTCTCCGCCGGTCAACTGCTCCAACTCCTCAACGAATTCGGGATGCTCTTCCAAGTCGATCTCCCGGTACTCCACTCCGTCCTTCTTGAGGTCGTGGAGCAGCGCATCCGAATACGTGCAGTCGGGGCGGGTGTAGACGATGAGTTCGGGGTCGCTGACCATCGTGCCTTTCATCATACCAGCGCGCGGACTGATAGGCTAGGGAACCACCCAGCGACGCGTGCGGAGCCGCAACCATGCCCATGATGAAAGCCGCCATCCTCAGAGGACTGCGGGACATCGTCTGCGACGAGGTTCCTATGCCGGGACCGGACGATCAGAAAGCGCTCGTGCGGATGCACATGGCCTCCATCTGCGGAACGGACCTGCACTACGTCTACCACGGCTGGCCGCGCAACCGGTACCCGATGGAACCGGGCGAACCGGGACATGAGGGCGTGGGCACCATCGTGGACCCCGGCGCAACGGGGTTGCGGGAGGGCGCTCTCGTCCTCACCGTGCCGAACATCTGGGAAGCGCGCAACTTCGCCGAGTACCAGGCTGTCTCGCCGCACTTCATCATCGAACTGCCGGAGGGGCGACCACTCGCCGAACTGATGATGGCCCAGCAGTTGGGCACCGTCATATTCGCATCGCGCAAACTGCCCGAGATGACGGGCAGGACCGCCGTCGTCATCGGGCAGGGGAGCGCCGGCCTCTTCCACGCCTTCTACCTCCGGCGCCTCGGCGCGGCGCGCATCATCACTATCGAACCCAACGACGACCGGCGCGCAGCGGGCGTCGCGCTCGGCGCGGACGACGCGCTCGACGTGACCGGCGATGCGGCGGTCGACGCCGTACTGCAATTGACGGACGGGCAGGGGGCCGAAGTGGTCGTCGATGCCGTAGGGGGCCACGAAACCCTGGACCAGGCCGTGCGGATGGCAAAGGCGGAGGGGCACGTGCACGTCTTCGGTCTGCCGACAGGCTTCGACCCCGTCCCCTTCGACCTGGGCACCTATTTCCTCAAGAGGCTCGACGTACGAACCATATTCGGCGCTCAGGATGAGCCGGGCCTCGTGTCGTTCCGGCATGCGCTTCGGCTCATAGCCGAAGGGGAGATAGACATGTCTCCCTACGTGACGCACACGCTGCCGCTGGAACGCGTGGGCGATGCCTTCGAACTGGCGCACGAACCCAGCGGCGGCGCCCTGAAGGTCTCTCTCACGATGTAGCGGGTTGCGCATTCCCTGTAAAGCAAGAATCGGGTATGATTGCTGAACGCTTGACACGCAGCGGCAAACCCTTATAGCCTCTGCGCCGCACTCGCGGCACGCACGAGTTGTTTGGCCGTGAGCATCGGGTTGAAGGAGGAAAGCCGTGACTCGAACGCATTCACTACTGTCGCCGCGGTTCGCATTGGTTACATTGGCCGCTGCCGCTCTGGTGGGGCTCGCCCTCGCGGCGGCGCTTGCCACGAATGAAGGCGCGCGCGCCGATAGTCACGTTACCGGCGGGGAGACCCTCGTCGTAACGCCATCCGAAGCAGACTTCGAGCCGGGGAATCGCAGTTCTTCCACGTCTGTGTGGGTCTACGGTTCCGGCTTCAACCCCGGCCAGAGCGTTCTCGTTCTGATCGCTGACCAGCGTGGCGTCGCTACGGACATCGGCGCTCTTTCGGGCGTTGACGTGGCCGCCAACGATGACGGCGCGTTCGGGTTCAAGTGGACGTTCGGCCGCTTCACCCGTGCAGGCGTCGGCGGCGAAGGTATGCAGTCGGTCCGCGTAGTGGACGCCGGTTCGTTCGACGAACTTGCCACCGCTCCGCTGGCGCTCTGCAACCTGACGCGCAATGACGACCTCGCGGAAGGCGCAGAAGCCGCCGCAGTACCCAGCCATTGCTCATCGTAGTGAGCAGACAGGGCTTCAGTAAGCTTTCGTTGAGCAGGAGGACTCAGTGACAGGTGTTACGACAACAGTTACCAGGCGGTCAGCGACCATCTTGATCGCTGCCGGTCTCATCGCCGGCCTGGCGCTCGCCATTGCCCTTTCGGCATACCAGGGCGTACGTGCAGACGGGCACGTCACAGGCACCGAGAGCATCGCGCTCTCTACGAACGAAGTGAACTTCGTAGCCGGTACGAGCCGGTCATCGGAAGAAGTCTGGATCCGTGGCTCTGGCTTCACGCCAGGCAGAGAAGTGGTGCTTCTCTTGGATGACTACCAGGGCGCTCTCTACATCATCAGCAACTGCCGTTTGAACGACGAGGGTGAGTGTGCCCCTGGAAACCGCCGGGACGGCGGAGGCAGCGTGTGGCCGCTCATCGTCAACGACGACGGCGCGTTCGCAACAAGCTGGCGGATCGGCCGCTTTACCCGTGCGAACGTGGGCGCTGGTGAAGGAAACGAAGAGCGCCTGAGCACGCTGTGGGCGGTGGACGGCGAAACCTACGACAGTCTCGCAAGTGCGCCGCTCGGACTCTGCAACCACGAACGGAATGACGATCTTGAAGAAGGCGCGGAACCCGCGGAAGTTCCGAACTTCTGCTCGAAGTAAGCGTTAGGTCCACAGGAGGTAATCGTGACTAAGGTAATCGCAACTCACCCCCGGGCCGTGGTTCTCACGCTTATTGCCGCGGGGCTGCTGCTCGGCCTTGTGGCGGGCAATGCCATCCTCACCCCGAGGGCGTCCGCTGACGGACATATCTCCGGCGTCGAGAGCGTCGTGACGGGAGACGTGGTCGTCAACCACCAGTTGGGCGCGCGCACGTCCCGCGAGACCGTTCGCATCTGGGGTTCTGGCTACGCTCCTGGGCAGGAGGTCATCCTCGTCATCAACGACGGCCCCGGCACTCCTTCCGACATCACGAACTATGTGAGCAACAGGAGCGCCAACAACACGCTCGTCGCCAACGACCAGGGCGCTTGGACAACCGTCTGGACGCTTGGCCGGTTCACCCGCCAGCGCTCCGGCATCGGCCCCGGCGACGGCAACGTGGAGCGGATGCGCACCCTCAGTGTCATCGACCCCGGCACGTTCGATGTCATCACCAGCACGCCGTTGGCCTTCTGCCGCGTCAGCGACCGCGTCGCCATCGCGGATGGCATCGCCGATCTGGAGTCCAAGTTGGCGCTTGCTCAGGCTGACAGGGACGAGGGACTGGGTGAGAAGCCGGTCAACGTCTCGGACGCTGCCTGGGCACTCGCGACCGCGTTCTACCCCTCCTACGAGGCTACGCTCGACGCGCAGATCGCCGAGTTGACCGCGGACCTGGAGGCTGAGAGGGGCAAGCAGGGCGTTCCTGACCACTGCGCCGAGTAAGCCGCACGAAGCATAGGCGATACATCGGAGCCCTCCGGAGAACCCGGAGGGCTTCTCTTTGCCCGCTCTTCCCGTCGTTCCTGGGAATAGCATCCGTCGTTCCTGCGGAGGCAGGAACCTCGCCCGCCGTGCAGGTGCTGATGTTGCGACATCTGCCCCTTCCCCGGTCGCCCCTGCGTCCGTTACGCTGGCTGCATGACTCGGCGTCTCACCCTCCCCGTTGACCGCGCTCGCGAACTGGAAGCGCAGCCGACAACACGACCCATCGTCCTGCCCCAACTTTTGAATTCGTTGGCCACCTTGTTCGGTTTTTCACGGGAAGCAGGCCACGGCCTGACTCCCGGCATCACAAGGTGGCCAAGGTGGCCAGATCGAGCGTCCGGTTTACTCCTGCGGTGGACAACAAGGTGGCCAGATTCGGACGGCGTTGGCCACCTTGATCACGATGCAGGAGCCAACCTGCCGCGCTTGCTAGAATCACTCCCTGGAAACTGAAGTAGCGAGGCCTCCCATGCAGCCCTACCGCGGCATAGACCTTCTGGACATCGAGTCCCAACTCACCGACGACGAACGCCAGGTGCGCGACACCGTGCGCGACTTCGTCGAGGCGGAGGCGATGCCTGCCGTTGTCCCCCACTTCCGCGAGGGTACATTCCCGCTGGAGCTCGTTCCCCGCATGGGCGAATTGGGCCTCTTTGGAGCGCATCTGGAAGGCTACAGCTGCGCCGGACTAGGCCCGGTCGCCTACGGCCTCGTCATGCAGGAACTGGAGCGCGCCGACTCCGGCTACCGCTCCTTCGCGTCTGTCCAGTCCTCGCTGGCGATGACCGCCATCTATGAGTTCGGCACCGAGGAACACCGCGAGCGTTACCTGCCAGACATGGCCGCGGGCCGGGTCCTCGGCGCCTTTGGGCTGACTGAGGCCGACCACGGCTCCGACCCGGCGGGGATGGAAACGCACGCCGTCGAAACCTCGGATGGTTTCACGCTCAACGGCGGCAAGATGTGGATTACGAACGCCGGCATCGCCGATGTCGTGGTGGTCTGGGCGAAGCTGGGCGATGCGATAAGAGGCTTCCTGGTGGACACGACGCTGCCCGGAGTACGCCGCGAGGACATCCATAACAAGCTCTCGATGCGGATGAGCGTGACCAGCGCGCTCTTGCTGGAGGACGTGCGGGTAGGAGAAGACGCGCTGCTTCCCGGCACGCGCGGGCTCGGTTCGGCGCTGGCGTGCCTCAACGCGGCGCGTTACAGCATCGTCTGGGGCGTTTGCGGAGCGGCTGCGGACTGCCTGCACACCGCCATCGAATACACGAAGGAGCGGGAGCAGTTCGGGCGTCCGCTTGCGTCGTTCCAGCTCGTGCAGCAGAAGCTCGCCGACATGGCCACGTCGCTCTCGAAGGCGCAGCTGCTCGCGCTGCAACTGGGGCGATTGAAGGGCGCGAGCACGCTGCACTGGTCGCACGTCAGCATGGCGAAGTACAGCAACACCCTCGCTGCGCTGGAGATCGCGCGCACCAGTCGCGACCTGCTCGGCGCGGCCGGCATCACCGACGACCTCCCGCCGATGCGCCACGCGATGAACCTTGAGACGGTGCACACCTACGAGGGCACCCAGCACATGCACCAGCTCATCCTGGGGCGCCACCTGACCGGCATCAACGCCATCTCCTAGCTCACGGGCACGATGGTTTGCCCCGTCTGCGCGGTGAGCGCATAATCGGTACGCAGGAGGCGCGAACGGTATGAAGGCGGTGCGATACCACGAACTCGGCGGGCCTGAGGTGTTGCGCATCGAGGACGTCCCCGACCCCGAACCCGGCGATGGCGACGTGCTCGTGCGACTCGCGGCCTCCGGCGTCAACCCTGCGGAGGTGTCGCGGCGCGGCGGGCGCATGGGGCAGGTGGTAGAGTTCCCCGCGATGCTCGGGATAGAGGGCGCTGGTGTTGTCGCACAGGTCGGGAAGGACGTTTCATCCGTGAGCGTCGGCGACCGCGTCATCGTGCGGCAGCCGCCGTACTCCTACGCGGAATACGTCGCTGTCCCTGAACGCTCGATCTACGCTGTGCCGGGCAACCTCAGCCTCGTCGAGGCGTCGACCGTCGCCATCATCTATACGACTGCATGGTCGGCGCTCCGTGTCCGTGGTGGCGGCAACGAGGGCGACACCGTCCTCGTGCAGGCCGCTGCGAGCGGTGTTGGCGTCGCTGCCATCCAGCTCGCGAAGCAGTTGGGCATGACCGTTCTGGGCACTGCCAGCAGCGCCGAGAAGCTCGAATGGGCGGCCCAGTACGGGCTGGATCACGGCATCAACTACGTGGAGCAGGACTTCGTCGCTGAGGCGAAGCGCCTGACCGGCGGGCGCGGCGTCGACGTCATCGTGGACGGCATCGGAGGGGACGTTCTCGCAAAGGGCATCACCGCCTTGGCACGAGGCGGACGGCTCTCGGTGTTCGGTGGCGCCGGCGGACGAGAGACCGCCTTCCCTGTGGCCGACCTCTACCGCAACGGCGTTTCGATAATGGGCGCCGGCGGTGGACAAACGCCGCGAGAGGACTTCGAGATGATCCTTGGCTGGTTCGGTGAGGGCAAACTCGAACCCACCATAGACCGGACGTGGCCTCTCGCGGAGGCCGCCGAGGCCCATCGCTACCAGGAGTCGCGTCAGATCAAGGGCAAGAGCGCGCTCGTCATCAGCGACGAGAACTGACCCGTACGAAGGAGGAAGGCGATGGCATCCGAGTGGGTGAGCATAGACGTTGACGGCAAGCCGGTGGACGCATACCTGGCCCTGCCGGATGCCCCCGGTCCGCACCCCGGTGTCGTCGTGGCGATGCACGTATTCGGCGTAGACCGGTTCGTGCGGGAGAAGTGCGACGGGCTCGCTGAGGCGGGCTATGCCGCTATCGCGCCCTACCTCTTCCACCGCTCCAATGTGACGAACGACCAGTTGACTGGATACGCCTTCGAAGACCCGGCGCGCCGCGAAGTCGCGATGCCGCTGAAAGACAGCCTCCGCGACGACGAACTGCTGCAGGACATGCTCGGCTGCCTGGAACACCTGCGAGGACTGCCGGACGTGTCCGGCCCGTTCGGCGTCACCGGCTTCTGCATCGGCGGGCGCATCGCCTTCATGCTCGCAGTGCGCACGAAAGAGTTCGCCGCCTGCGCGGACTTCTACGGCGTGGATGTCGACCTGCCGTGGGGCGACGGCCCTGCCCCGCTGAGCCTCACCGCGGAGTTGGACTGTGCGCTCACCGGCTTCTTCGGCGATCTGGACGCTAACCCGGCGCCACCCGACGTGGACAAGCTGGAAGCCGCGCTCCGCGCCGAAGGTAAGCCGTTCACCTTCCACCGCTACCCCAACGGCCAGCACGCCTTCAACGACCCCTACAATCCCGTGCGCTACGATCCGGAGATCTCCGCCGACTCCTGGCCGAAGCTCATAGGTTTCTTCGACAGCGCACTGAAAGCGAGGGAGCCCGTCGCATGACCGCCGTCGTCGGCATATTCGAACACCGTACGGCTGCCGTTGCCGCTGAGCAGTTGCTGGAAAAGGCAGGCTTCGGCGACCGCACGGGCGTCACCTATGTGCTGCCGGATGACGGTCCTGCACCCCCGCGTCTTGCGCGGCGGGGAGAGAGCATGCTGCGAGCGGCGATAAAGTGGGGCATCTGGGGCTCGCTCATCATCGAAGTGCCGTCGCTCATCGCGCTGCTCGTTTACCCGATGGACATCAACGTGAAGATCCTGCTGGCGGCGACGGTCTGGAAGTTCGGCGCGGCGTTCGGCTCCTGGATCGGGGCCATGTCCGCTGGCGAGGAGGGGCTCGACGACGAGCACGCCGCCGAGTACGAGGCGCTGCTTGCTGCCGGCTACGCGCTCATCGCCGTGGACGTTCGAACGCGCCACCGCCCCGGCATACGCGGAGCACTGCTGGAGAGCGGCGCGATGAGCCTGCGTGACGTGCGCGGATCATTCGTGCTCAAGCAGCCGCCCCATCCGGCGCGAGCCGCCGTCTCATCGTAGCTGGCTGGGGGAGGCTAAAGGAGCCGCTTCGCCATCGGCACGTGGTCTATCCCAGCCTCAACGAATCCCGACCCGGTAACCGCATACCCATGCCGCTCGTAGAGCGCCTGCACATACGTCTGTGAGTGCAGGCTCACCTCTGCGATGCCGAGCCTGCGAGCCTCGGATTCCAGCGCCGCCAGCAGCAGCCCCGCGATGCCGCGGCGACGCCACGCGGGCAACACCGCCACACGCCCTATCCGCGCCTCTCCATCCCGTGTCAGCCGTGCCGTGCCGATGACCGCCGCTCCGTCGCTCGCGACAACGTGCACGGCGCTGTCGTCCGCGTCGTCGCGCTCCAGCTCCGGCGGCACGTCCTGCTCAACGATGAAGACCTCGTGCCGCACCGCGAACGCGCCGTGCGTGTCGCCGTCATTGGAGGCCACACGTACTTCGATGCTCTGCTGTCCGGCCATGCCGTGATTATAGGAGCGCCGCTATAATCCGGTTCACCTTTTCTCCGGAGCGCTTCCATGAAACTTTCCACAGACCGCATCCTCACGACCCACGTCGGCAGCCTGCCGCGTCCGGACGACGTTGCCGCGCAACTCCTGAAGAAGGAGCGCGAGGAGGAGTACGACGCCGATGAACTGGACGCGCTCGTGCGGCAGGGCGTTGCCGACATCGTTGCGCGGCAGCACGCCGCGGGCGTCGACGTTGTGAGCGACGGCGAGATGAGCAAGGTCGCCTACTCCACCTACGCCAAGGACCGGCTCACCGGCTTCGAGGGCGACAGCGCGCGCCGCCCCAACCTGGACGTGGCGCCGTACCCCGACTTTCGGGCCAAGATGGCCCGCATGACCGGCGACCAGCCGATGCGGCGTCCCCAGTGCGTGGGGCCGGTGGAGGTCAAGGACCGGGAGCCGCTGCGGAAGGACCTCGAGAACTTCAAGGCGGCGCTGGACGGGGCGGGGGTGACCGATGCGTTCATGACCTCGTCCTCGCCGGGCGTTGCCTCCGTGTTCATGCCGAACGCCTACTACCCGACGCACGAGGCGTACATCGAGGCGTTGGGCGCGGCGATGCAGGAGGAGTACGAGGCCATCGTCGGCGCGGGGTTCGTGCTGCAGGTGGACTGTCCCGACCTGGCGATGGCGTTCCACACCGGCTTCCAAGGGCTCACCGAGGAGGAGTTCATCCGCCGTGCCGAGCACCATATCGACGTGCTGAACGGTGCGCTGGAGAACGTGCCCGCGGAGTCCGTGCGGATGCATGTCTGCTGGGGCAACTACGAGGGGCCTCACGACTACGACATCGCTGTGTCGAAGATCATGCCCATCATCCTGCGGGCGAAGCCGACCGCCATCCAGTTCGAGGCGTCGAACCCGCGCCACGCCCACGAGTGGAAGGACTGGCGCGACGCCGACATCCCGGACGACAAGGTGCTGATCCCCGGCGTGCTCGATTCAACCAGCAACTTCGTGGAGCACCCGGAGCTGGTTGCGCAGCGCATCGAGACGTTCACTGCCATCGTTGGGCGCGAGCGGGTGCTGGCGGGGACGGACTGCGGCTTCGGCACGTTCGCGGGCTACGGGAAGATGGACCCGGACATCATCTTCCGCAAGCTGGAGTCGCTGACAGAAGGCGCGGCCATCGCCTCCGACCGGCTCTGGGGGTAGCCCGCCTGAGGGGATAACCCGCCTCCCCAACCCACCGCGTGGTCTGACGGTGTGCGCTAAGGCGCACTTCCTGGATTCCCGGTTTCGCGGGATGACGAGAAGGGTGAGGGAATGACGAGGGGGTTAGCGGGATGCCTTCAGGAGGACGGTGCGGTCGTTGATCTCGACCGCTTCCACGGTGGGGAAGCCGGCTTCCTTCAGCCACTGGACGTGCATGTCCACTCCGCCCGCCTGTGCGGCGTAGTCCAGGTTGGCGAACATGCCGCCGTCGGCGATGAGGTCGTGGATGTCCTTGTAGATGCCGGCGATGAGGCCGTCGTCGTACATGTTGTGGATGGCGATGGCGGACATCACGAAATCAAAGGGCCCGCCGAGCCCGGAGGCCCAGTCGCGCTGTGAGAAATCGCTCTTGACGTAGGCCGTGCGGTCCGCGTACGCCGCGAGGCGCTCCTTCGCGTGGCCGAACATCGGCTCTGAGATGTCCTGCAGCGTGACGTGGGCGTTGGGGAACTTCGCCAGCAGGTGGCCGGAGAGCAGGCCGTAGCCCGAACCGACGTCCAGGGCGCGGATGGCCTGGTCTGTGGGGAAGGGCGCGGCGTCCACCGCGGCCTGGATCATCGGCCCGCGCTGGTCCTGTCTGCCATCGTCGCGCGTGACCCAGTTGTCTACGAACTGCTGCTCCTCCCACTGCTCCGGCACGTCGTGCGTCTGCGCCCATGCAGCCTTCTGGTGGCGGTCGGTGGTCATTGTCCGTGTCTCCTCTCTGGTCAACCGAGCGGATGGGCCCCGTTGAGAATGGCTTCCAGCGTCTCGTGCAATGGCTCGCGCAACCGCGCGCCGAAACCGGTTACGACCTTCGCGGCGGCGAACGAGCCGAGCTTACCAGCATCGGTGGGGTTGAGGCCATGCGTGAGCCCGTAGAGCGCGCCCGCGGCGAAGACGTCGCCTGCTCCGGTGGTGTCGACGACGGGCACAACGTATCCCGGCACGTGCGTGATGGCACCATCGTCGAAGACCAGCGCGCCGTCCGCGCCGCAGGTCATGAACACCAGCGGGGCGTCCATGCCAACGGCCCGAAGCCGCTCCTCCCGTGAGCCCTCGCCTCCGTATATCCCTGCCTCGTGTTCGTTGCAGAAGAGGACGTCCACGTACTGCCGGGTGACGCGCCGGAACTCGTCGATGAAGATCGCCGCGATGGCCGGATCGGAGAGGCTGAGCGCTACCTGCACTTCTGCTTCGGATGCAACGGCCATGGCGCACTCGGCAGCTTCCGCGCATGAGGGGGTGCTGAGCAGGTATCCCTCCACGTATACGATGCGGCTGGACCGGAGTGCGGCAGAGGCGATGTCGCCCGGCTGCAGTGTAGAGGCCGCGCCGAGGCTCGTCCGCATCGTGCGCTCGCCGTCCGGTGTGACGAGGATGACGCAGGCACCGGTGGGGCCTGTGTTCGCTGGCGTCATGTCGAACTCAACCCCGGCCTCGGCAAGGCTCTCGCGGTAGAGCGCGCCGTGCATGTCGTTGCCGATCTTGCCGGTGAAGAATGCGCTGCCGCCGAAGTGGGCCACGGCGGTCACCGTATTCGCCGCCGAGCCTCCGGCGGAGCCGTGCTGGGCATGCCCGGCGAGACTCTCCAGGAGTTCCGCCTGGGACTCAGCGGACACGAGCGTCATGATGCCCTTGTCCAAACCGTGGCCCGAGAGGAACGAGTCCTCCACCTCCACTTCCGTATCCACTATCGCGTTGCCGACGCCGTAGACGTCGTACTCGTTAGCCATCGTATCCGTTGTACCTCATCCGTTCTGGTTATCGCACAAGGGGGGAACCTACACTGCCCTCAGCCGGAGCGTCAACGCGCGACGGGGGCGGCCCCTACTTGAGGTTCTTAAGGAGGGTGAGCGCTTTTTCGAGTTGTCTGAGGCGCCGCTGATTCTCCCTGGCCTTACCGACCTGAATGCCCACGACGAGCGCAAGGCGAACGGCCTGCATCCTGACCCGCGGGTTAGGGTCCTCCAGGAGTTCGGCCAGCGCGGAGATGCTCTTCAGCGCGAGGCCGTTGAGTTCGACCTGAGCGAGGTCCGAAGTTTCCTGCCTCTGCCGGCGGAGTTCCTCCCGGAAGGCGGGGTCCTGCTGCCATCGCTTGAGCGTCGCGATGCTGATATCCGCAGCTCTTGCGCCTTCGGCGTTCGTAGCAGCACCGGCGACATGCGGGAGCGCCACAATCTGCCTGTCAGTGAGATTTTCCTGAAAAACCGGCTCATTCTGGCTCATCGTATGCTCCTCCGTTCGTAATTCGGGCTTCTGTGGTGAGCCCTTCGGGGGCTCAGGCGGGCTCATCCGAGCCTTCTGGTGAGCCTTTCTGCGCCGTTTCGAGCCCATCCGAATCCTCCATCCGCGTTGCCCAGGCAACGACAACCATTCATGGTGAAAGACAGGGTAAGCAGGGGTGTTTAGTCCGCACAACGGGCGGATGTCACAAATGTGAATTCGACGGGATCAGGCTGAGGAGCCTCTCGCGGGCATGACAAGAGAAGGGCACCCACGAGGGGTGCCCTTACATCGGAAATCCAACCGGCCCTGGCAGCCCGGTGCGGACATGCCGTCCGCACCGGCAAGATGCTTCCCTAGTTGACGGTCAGGTCGCCGACACCGCTCAGCCCGAGCGCTACGTCGCGAGTCGCCTGGCTGGCATTCCGTACCCGGTTGATGATCTCCCAGATGTCGTCTGAGGTGCCGTATCCGTAGGAGTCCTCGTATCCGGCAATCTTGATCGCCTCAATGAACTGTGGGTCCGCCACGAGGCGGTCGAAGGCCGACTGCCAGTACTGCGTGACGTCGGCGGGCACTTCTTCAGGCATCACGAAGACGCGGGAAATCTCGACGACAAGCAGGTTCAACTCAAGCCCTTCTGCCTGCGCTGGGTCGAACGTGAGGCCAGGCAGGTCACGGAAGGAGGGGAGCGGTTCGTTACGCCCGAGGTTGGCCAACCATTCGTCGTTGTACGGCTTCTTGTTGTAGAAGATGGGGACGAGGCGACCCTGCTCTATCCACTCGGGATAGAGACGGCCAGCGGTGCCCGGGCCGCAACGGCCTGTCCCGTCAACCTCGCCGCGGTCGAACGCCGCCATGATCTCGGACGAGCCGCCATAGCCGTAGATGAGCTTGAAGGGTCCGCCGTTCTCGATCATGAACTCGATCTGAGGCTCGTTGCCAGGCCCCACTGAGCCGACCCTGATGGTCAGGTCCCTGTCCAGTACTTCCTGCCACGACGAGGCGAAGTCCTTGTCGAGGCAGAAGCCGCTCTCGGCAATGGTGAAGGTTGGGGAGCCGAGGATGTAGATCCTGTCGAGGTCGAACCCGTCGACATCGCCCACGAGCATCTGCCGAGCGAACCAGCGTGAGTGGACGGGGCCGACGGTGAGGCCGTCCGGCTTCGAATCGAGCACGGCTCGCAGTCCGCGCAACTGACCCGCGCCGGGCAGGTTCTGCACGATGAAGCGAGTGCTGTCGGGGAATTGCCGCTCGGCCGCCTGAGCGACGAGCCTGCTGAAGGTGTCGTAGCCGCCGCCTGGACTGGTGCCGGTGATGATGCGGATGGTCTTACCGCCGAAGTACTCTTCCGCGTCAAAGCCGGGAGGCGGAGGCACCAGCGTGGGGGTTGGTCGCGGGACAGGCGTTGGGGTGGGCTGCTCCGTCATCGCCTCGGCGGTGGGAGTTGGTTCCTCCATCATCGCCTCGGCGGTTGGGGTAGGCTCCTCCTCCATCATGGCTTCCGCCGGGGTTGGCGTCGGTGTGGCTGCCGGACGCGGCGTTGCAGTTGGGTCGTCATCGCCGCCGCACGCTGCAAAGAGCGCCAGAATCACTGCTATCGCGCCAAGGGCCAGGAATCGGTGAATCTTCATCTTTCCCTCCTGCCTTCCACTTCCCCTGGATATGCGTTGCTTGGTCTCGTAGGCGAACGGCTGGTATGTACTGCTGTTTCGTTGCGGCAAGCCGCAAGTGCTACGATTCGCTGCGGCATACTATACCCGCGCACACGTCCGTGCAAAAGTGCGTCAAGCAAAGGTGCGTCAAGCGGGCGGGGCAGCCATGCCCAACGTTTGACACCCTCGGGGGTGGGGGATAGACTCGTCTTGTCCCCCGGAGCGCTGGAGTCCACTCACAGCGCGGTCGTCAGAGGACGGCTTACCTTCGCGGGGTCTACGGAAGAAGTTGCGTTAGATGTACGGCGAACGCCGACCCGAATTCGATCCGGACCAGGTAGTCCAGAACCTCCGACAGAGCTGGGATGGCATACGCTCACGCCTTCCGGGCGGCGGTTCCCGTCTATTCATCCTTGGACTCATCGTTGTCGCGGCGGCCCTCTGGCTCGGCACCGGTTTCTACACCGTTCAGCCGTCCGAGCAGGCTGCGCTCCGTCTCTTCGGAGCGTTTCGGGGCACCGAGGACGAAGGACTCCACTGGTACCCCCCTGTGCCCATCGGCAGGGTAGACGTCGTCTCCGTCGAGGAGACCCGGGGAATGGAGCTCGGCTTCATGACCACCGCCGGCGGTGTCGTCACGGACGAAGTAGTCGAGTCCAAGATGATCACCGGCGACCTGAACATCGTGACCATCGACCTCGTCGTCCAGTACCGCATCAAGGACCTCGGGGCGTTCCTCTTCAACGTTGCCGACCCCGGCGACCCGGCCCGTCCGGAGGCTGTGGAGGGCCGCCCGGACGGGCGGACGCTCAAGGACGCAGCCGAGGCCGCGCTTCGGCAGGTCGTCGGGCAGCGGTCGATAGACGACCCCCTGCGCGTTGGCAGAGAGGCGGTGCAGACTGACACGCAGGACCTGCTGCAGCAGATCGTCGACGACTACAACGCGGGCATAGAGATACTGAACGTGCAGTTGCAGGAAGTCCAGCCGCCGGACCAGGTGCGCGACGCCTTCGACGACGTCAACAGGGCGCGCGTCGACCGGGAGAGCCGCATCAACGAGTCGCTCGCTTACGAGCAGGACAGGCTCCCCCGGGCGCGCGGCGCCGCAGAGCAGGTGACCCAGGCGGCGCAGGCGTTCAAGGATGCTCGTATCGCCAGGGCGCAAGGTGAGGCGGCTGAGTTCACTGCGGTCTTCACCGAGTATGCGCTGTCCCAGGAAGTAACGCGTACGCGTCTCTTCCTCGAAGCGATCGAGGACATCCTGCCCGGCGTCACACTCTTCATCCTGGATGAATCCACAGACAACGTGGTGCCGTTCCTACCGCTGACGGAAGACGCTCTTTCGTCGAACACCGGCCCGGCTGCTGTGGCTTCGGGGGGCGGGGGCTAACATGAAACTCCTCGTTCCTCTCCTCATACTCATCATCGCGGCGGTCATCGTCGTGCCGCAGGCGTTGTACACGGTCGACGAGACGCAGTACGTGGTCGTCACCCGATTCGGTGAGATACAGACCGTCGTGCGCTCACCGGGCCTGAAGTTGAAGGCCCCGTTCGTGGACACTGCGAACGTGCTGGACAAGCGCATCCTGCGGATAGACGTGACGCCCACGTCCATGCCGGACCAGGACAACCAATTCCTGGAGGTGGACGCCTACGTCCGCTACCGCATCGAGGACCCGCGCAAGTTCATCACGCGCCTGCGCACCGAAACCACCGCCAACTCGAGGATCCAGCAGATCGTCATCGCGGCGCTGCGCGACGAGATCGGGCGCAGCACGCAGCCGGAGATCATCGGCGGTCGGCTGATCGGCATCCAGGAGGACCGCACCGACGTCGAACCGCTGGTGAACGAGCAAGGCGTCGCCACACGCGCAGCCATCGTCGGTCGCGCCCTGGCGACAGCGAACCAAGTCGTCAAATCCGCCGAGAACGACTACGGCGTCGACATCGTCGATATCCGCATCAAGCGCGCCGACTTCCCACCCGCCACGGAGGAGAACATCTTCAACCGCATGCGGACGGAACGCTCCGTGCAGGCGCAGCGTCTCCGCGCCGAGGGTGAAGAGTTGTACCGCGAGCGCATCGCCGACGTCGACCGGCAGGTGGAGATCATCGCCGCCCAGGCTGACGAGGCTGCCAACCGGCTCCGCGGTGATGGCGAAGGTGAGGCGATCCGCATCCTCGCCGAGGCGCTTGAGCAGGACCCCGAGTTCTTCGCATTCCGGCGCAGCCTTGAGGCATACCGGGCAGTGCTCGGCGACCAAACGACACTGGTCCTCCCCGCCAACTCCGATCTCTTCCGGTACCTCCAGTCGTCCCAGGGCACGCGTGGCTCGGACGATGGCGAAGATGTCCTGGAAGGGCTGTTCGGGCTCATCGGCGCTCTGGCAGAGAGTGGCATGATGTCGGAGGGCAGCGAGCCGTCCGGCGACGCTGATGGCTCCTAGAGCCTCCCTGCTAGAATGAGGGGCGTGGACCCCTCTCTCATCCGCAACTTCTGCATCATCGCCCACATCGACCACGGCAAGTCGACTCTCGCCGACCGCATCCTGGAGATTACGGGCGCTGTGTCCGCGCGGGAGATGCACGACCAGCTGCTCGATTCGATGGACCTCGAGCGAGAGCGCGGCATCACCATCAAGGCGCAGGCTGTTCGCCTGAACCTCGCCTACCAGGGCCGTGACTACGAACTGAACCTCATCGACACGCCCGGCCACGTGGACTTCTCGTACGAAGTCTCGCGCTCGCTCGCGGCCTGCGAGGGCGCGTTGTTGATCGTCGACGCCGCGCAGGGCATCCAGGCGCAGACGCTCGCCAACGTCTACCTCGCACTGGAGCACGACCTCACCATCGTTCCTGTCGTGAACAAGATCGACCTGCCTTCCGCCGAGCCCGACCGGGTCATCGAGGAGCTGGTCACGGCGTTCGGCTTCGAGCCGGACGAGGTGCTGCAAGTCTCGGCGAAAGACGGCACGGGCGTTCACGCGCTGCTGGAGGCGGTCGTGGAACGCGTTCCGCCGCCCGAGGCGCACGAGGAGAGGCCGCTGCGCGCGCTCGTGTTCGACTCCAAGTACGACTCGTACAAGGGCGTGATGGCGTACGTGCGGGTCATGGACGGCGCAGTGAAGGGCACGGACCGCGTTCGGATGATGGCGACGGGCACGGAGGCGGACCTGCTGGAGGTCGGGGCGTTCCGACCGGCGATGGCCAAGGCGCCCACTCTCACGGCGGGCGAGGTTGGCTATCTCGCGACAGGGCTGAAGAGCGTGGGCGACTGCCGCGTCGGGGACACCGTCACGCACGCCCGCGCGGGCGCAGTCGAGCCGCTGCCCGGCTACGGCGAGCAGAAACCGATGGTGTTCGCCGGGCTGTACCCGAGCGACGGCAACGAGTTCCACAACCTGCGTGAGTCGCTGGAGCGTCTGCAGATGAATGACGCCGCGCTCGTGTACGAGCCGGAGAGCTCACCCGCGCTTGGGCCGGGCTTCCGGTGCGGGTTTCTCGGGCTGCTGCACATGGAGATCGTGCAGGAGCGGTTGGAGCGCGAGTACGGGATGGACCTCGTAGTGACCGCGCCGAGCGTCGTGTATCGCGTGACGATGAACGACGATTCGATTCGCGAGGTGTCGCGTCCCACGGACCTGCCGACAGGCGGGGAGTCGCAGCAGGTGGAGGAGCCGTGGCTGGACCTGTCCATCCTCACGCCGTCGCGTTTCGTGGGGCCGATGATGGAGCTGATCAACTCACGCCGGGGCGAGTTCAAGCGCACCGAGTACCTGGATGCGACCGGTGGCCCCGCGGGGGGCGCCGACGCCGCGCCGTCGTCCGACCCGCGCGTGCTGCTCGAAGCGTCGGCGCCGATGGCGGAGGTACTGGTGGACTTCTACGACCAGGTGAAGACGCGCAGCCGGGGCTATGCGTCGCTGGACTACTCGTTCAACGGCTACCGTTCCGCGCCGCTCGTGCGGCTGGACATCCTCGTGAACCAGTCGCCGGTCGACGCGCTGTCGCTCATCACGCACCGCGATCGCGCATATCACCAGGGGCGGATGCTGGTAGAGCGTCTGCGGAAGCTCATCCCGCGCCAGATGTTCGACGTGCCGATCCAGGCGGCCATCGGGAGCAAGGTCATCGCTCGCGAGACGGTCACGGCGATGCGGAAGAACGTGCTGGCGAAGTGCTACGGCGGCGACGTGACGCGCAAGCGGAAGCTGCTGGAGAAGCAGGCGGAAGGCAAGAAGCGCATGAAGCGCATCGGGCGCGTCGAGGTGCCGCAGGAGGCGTTCCTGGCGGTCATCAAGATGGACCGCTAGCGAGCCTCGTTACAGCCGCGCTGCCAGTTCCTTGATCCACGCACGCATCTCGTCGGCGTAGTCCGGGCGGCGCAGGGCAATCTCCACGGCGGTCTGCATGAGGCCGAGCGGCGTGCCGGCGTCGAAGCGCTCACCCTCGAAGCGGTAGGCGTGCACGGGCTCGCGCTGCGCGAGGAGGGCGATGGCGTCGGTGAGCTGGAGCTCGCCTATCGCGCCGGTGGTTATCTCCTCGAGGCAGCCGAAGATGGCGGGCGAGAAGACGTAGGGGCCAACGATGGCGAGGTTCGAGGGAGCCTCGTCGCGCGGCGGCTTCTCGACGCTGCGTGTGAGCCGCGTTTCCCGGTCGGAGAGCGGTTCGCCCTCGACGACGCCGTAGCGTGAGACGTCGTCCCATGGCACCTCGACGACGCCGATGGCGTTGCCGCGCCGCTCGTAGGCGTCGAGCATCTGGCGGGTCACGGAGGGCTCGCCGAGGAGTATCTCGTCCGGCAGGTAGATGATGAACGGCTCGTTGCCGACGGCCTCCTTCGCCATGAGGACAGCGTGGCCGAGTCCGAGCGGCTCCGGCTGGCGCACGGCGATGATGCGGGTCATACGCCCCGCTTGCTCAACCGGCTCGAGTTTGGCGTTGCCACGCTCGCGGAGGGTGCGTTCCAGTTCGGGGGCGACGTCGAAGTAGTCCTCCATCGCTGTCTTGCCGCGAGAGGTAACGAGGACGACGCGCTCGATGCCCGCCTCGGCGGCTTGCTCGACGGCGTACTGCAGGACGGGGCGGTCGACGAGCGGCAGCATCTCCTTGGGAACGGACTTGGAGATGGGAAGGAAGCGCGTGCCGACTCCGGCAGCGGTGATGACGGCGGTGCGGACTGGCATGACAGGGAGAGGATAGCAGGCAGCCGGAGGGTTGGGGGAGAGGCGCCGCGTTGACCTGTCGTGTTCCGACGCATAGCATGGCTGTGGCCGTGCTAGACGGGGAGCTAGCGGTGCCCTGCACCCGAAATCCGCTTCAGCGGGGTTGAACTCCTCTCTAGAGGGCCGGTCTCGCCGTCTCTGGCTGGGAAACGGACGTTGAGAGCCAGACCCTGCGCGACGGAGCCCTGTGAACCGCGTCAGGTCCGGAAGGAAGCAGCGCTAAGCGGAGTGCTCCGAGTGCCGCAGACCAGTCTGGTTCGAGTCCGGGTCCAAGGCTAAGCGCGCGGGCTCCCGGTTCGACGAGAGGTGCACGGCCTCTCTTCTGCAAACCCGCCGCGCCGGAGGCATAGATCGTCTCCGGCGCGTGCGTTTCCGAGGCCAGCCATGGCGCACGGCGCTCCCAGAAAGAGCCTGGGGCAGCATTTCCTGACCGACCGCAACATCCTCGGCGCAATCGCGGACGCGGCGGACGTTGGCTCCGGCGATACGGTCATCGAGGTCGGGCCGGGGCGAGGGGCGCTCACGGCCGTACTGGCGGAGCGGGCACAGCGCGTCATCGCGGTCGAATTGGATGGTGCACTGGCGCGTTCGCTCGCAGATGCTGCGCCATCCAACCTAGAGGTCGTGGAAGCAGACGCCCGCGTAGCCGACCCTGCCGCGCTGCTCGGCGGCTGCGCAGCGTACAAGATGCTCGGCAATCTGCCGTACTACGCCGCGATGCCTATCCTGCGGCGTTTCCTGGAGTCGGACTGTCGTCCTGAGCGTGCGGCGGTGCTGGTGCAGCGAGAGGTCGCTGAGCAGATGTGCGCGCAGCCGGGAGCGATGTCGCTGGTGTCCCTGGCGGTGCAACTGTTCGGGAGCCCGCGTATCGCGCGCGTCGTGCGTCCGGGGTCGTTCACGCCTCCGCCGAAGGTGACGTCGGCGGTCGTTGGAATCGAATTGCACGATGGACTGGCGGAGGGTGTGGACGACGCGGAGCGGTTCTTCATGCTGGCGAGGGCCGGGTTCAGCGCGCCTCGCAAGCAGCTGCGGAACGCGCTGTCGGGCGGGCTGAACGTTGAGCCTGGTGAGGCGGAGCGGCTGCTTGCCGCTGCGGGGATCGAGGCGTCGCGCAGGGCGCAGACGCTGTCTATGGCGGAGTGGGCGTCGTTGTATCGTGCGTGGCGGAGCGCAGCGGGATGAGCGGAGTAACGATACGCGATGAAGGCGGGCTGCGGATGGAGCCGTCGTGCGAGCACTGCGGCGCGTCGCGTGTGCGGGAGGTGCCGTACTCGGAGCGCGGCCAACCCCTGCTGCCAAACGAACTCGACGAACTGGCGTGGACGGACTACCTGTGCGATTGCGGCGTCGTCCGCCTGCGCATCGGTAAACGCCCGGAGTAGAGACGCCCGTGTTGGACGAGTACACTTGCCGCAAGAGCAACAGGCCATGAGCAGATGAGGAGGCAGCCATGAGTGAGCTGGTGCTGGGAACAGACGAAGGTGTGTTCGCGTTCCACCTGGACAGCGGCAAGTTCCACGCGGAGGACGGCCCTGATACCCGAGTGATGCTCGCGGGCGCCGGCGACACGGTGTACGCCGTCACGGACGATGCAGCGGTCTGGCGCCGGAGCGGGCATAACCACTGGGAGCTGATGAACCCCCGCGCGGTCGAGGCGCAACCCTGGACGCTGGGGGCCGACGCACGCGTGCCGGGGCTCGTGTGGCTGGGCGTGTCGCCTGCGATGATGTACCGGAGCGGCGACGGCGGGGCCACGTGGGTTGGCTGCGATACGTTCAACGACATCCCCGGCCGCGAGACGTGGACGTTCCCCCCGCCTCCGCACATCCCCCACGTACGCTCGATCTTCCCTGATCCCGCGCAGGCGGGCGGCGTCTACGTTGGCGTCGAGGAGGGCGGCGTGTTCCGGAGCGTCGACGATGGCGTGACATGGGAGAGCCTGAACGAGGGGCTGTTCTTCGATGTCCACGAGGTGGTGGCAGACCCCGATGCGCGACACATGTACGCGACCACGGGGTGCGGGTTCCACCGCAGCGAGGATGGCGGCCAGAGTTGGACCCTGGTGCAGGAGGGTCTGGAGCGACCGTACACGATGCCCCTGGTTGCGGCGCCAGAAGACCCAAGACTGCTGTACACGGCCGCCGCCGCAACACCTCCGCCGGGATGGCGAGCGAACGGCACGGCAAACGCCGCGCTCTACCGCAGCGAGGACGGCGGGGTCAATTGGCTCCGGCTCGCGAACGGCCTGCCCGATTCCTTGGAGGCGATGGTCAGGACAATGGTGGCGGGCCCCGGCGGCGCGCTTGTAGCGGCTGCGGCCACCGACCTCTACGTGAGCGAGGACCACGGTGAGCACTGGAGCCTCGCGAAGTCCGGGATGCCCACGGTGCGTTCGATGGTGTTGGTGTAAACCTCACGGCGCCACAGTCGAGCGTCCTGAATAGACAGAGCGTATGACAAAGGGGCGGCTCCAAGAGCCGCCCCTTCAGTGTTCCGGTTGCGATGGCTGCCGCTAGCGGCTGCTCTGCAGGAGGCCGATCACAGCGCCTTGCTCCTCGTCGGAGCCGTAGCCCCACTTGAAGTCGGGGTTCTTGTAGGCCTCGTCCGGCATGAGGCTCTCCAGCCCGCGCTTGTCGAGCTCTTCCTCGAACTTCTCGCGGATCCAGGCTTCCTCGTACGGGTACTCGATCTGGTCGCGCCTGCGGTCCTCCACCTTCTCGCTGTGCCCGCTGAACTGGGGCAGCGGGGCGAGCGCGAGGTAGCGGGCGGGCTCGACGCTGACGTTGAAGTGCTGGTGGAACCAGCGGTCGGGCGGGGTGAACATGCTGCCCTCGTGCCAGGGAGCGATGATCTTCTCGCCGCCCTCCGGCCAGAGGATGGAGTAGCCCTCGCCCGCGGGGATGACGATGACCCGTCCGGGCCCGTGCCGGTGTCCCTTCTTGTAGGTCCCCGGCGGGAAGACTGACATGTGTCCGCCCATCTGGGAGTTGGGGAAGGAGACGTCCACGACGTGTCCACCGCCGCCACGCTGGCGGTGCGGAACGAGGTCGTTCCACGCGGCCATGTCGGTGAAGTAATTGCCGTACCAGGTAGCGCCGCGTCCCATGTCCGGCGCGCGCTTGGCGACGGCGTACAGCTCCTCCTCGCGGGGCTGCAGCAGCTCCGGGTGCGGGTAGGAGTTGTTGAAGTAGAAGTCCGGGTCCGGTTCGAGCGACATGGCGACGGGCAGGTAGTTGTTGTGCACCATGCGCAGTGGCTGGTCGCCGCGGGCGTTGGCGAACTGCCGGTGCGAACCGCGCGGAATGAGGAAGAGGCTGCGCGGGCCGAACTCGAAGCTGTGCTTGGGCACGCCGTCCGTCCAGACGGTGGCGATGCCGTGCCCCGCGAGCGTGTAGACGACCTCGTCGAGTGCGAACTTGAACGGGGGAGCGCTCGCACCGGGCGGGAGCTCGGTGATGCGCGCTTCGGCGACACCCTCCATGCCGGATACCTGTATGAAGGCGCCGTTGCACTCGCGCTCGTGCCACGGGGCGACCTCGACGGTGCGGAGGTCTTCGATGAAGTAGCCGCGATGGATGGGGAGCCCCTGCGCTTCCATCCACCTGTCGTAAGCGAACCTGCCGTCGCCGCCTCCGCGCGCGATCGCGTCCTTCGGTGTGCCGTTCTGGGTCATTGCGCTTTCCTCCGCTATCTGTCGGTTGCTGTACGGATGGTACCTGATTCAGAGAGGGTTGTGGGGCGACGGGACACAATCATGCAACCGGCTGGCATGAGTGCGAACCCGTTAGCGTAGAATCGGGGCCGCGGCATACCGCCGGAGGAGCACGAAATGGCGGACGTTTTCGGCTATGAGGGGTTCCAGTACGAGTACGTCCCGGGATGGCCCAATATCCCGGAGGGATACAGCCTGCTCGAATGTCCGGGCGTTGCCGTGGACTCGCAGGACAACGTGTACCTGCTCACGCGGGGCGACCACCCACTGATGCAGTTCGACAAGGACGGCAACTTCATCAAGTCGTTCGGCGAGGGCTACTTCAGCAACCGCACCCACGGGCTGTACATCGCGCACGACGACACGCTGCTCGTTGCCGATGACGGCATCCATACCATCCAGCAGTTCAACAGCGCAGGCGAGCAGCTATTCGAACTGGGGAACCGCAACAACCCGTCGCCGAAGTGGGGCGGCGAACCGTTCAACCGCCCGACGTCCGCAGCGATCCGACCGTCGAACGGCGACTGGTATGTGTCGGACGGCTACGGGAACGCACGAGTGCACGTCTACACAAGTGCGGGCGACTACAAGTTCTCCTGGGGCAGCCCCGGCATCGACGCCGGAGAGTTCATGCGCCCGCACAACATCGCATTCGACGGCGAGGACCGGGTCTACGTGGTGGACCGGGAGGCGCACCGCATCCAGGTATTCGATGCGGATGGGCAGTTCATCACCATGTGGAGCAACATCCACCGGCCCGACGCGATGGTGCTCTGGCAGGACCACATCTACGTGGGCGAGTTGAACGGCATAGGCGGCTTCGATTCGCCGAACATGGGGCACCGCGTGGAGGTCTTCGACCTGACCGGCAAGCTGGTCTGCCGCTTCGGCGCTCCGGTGGAAGGCGAGGGGCCGGGCGAGTTCGTCGCTCCGCACGGGATTGCCGTGGACTCGGAGGGCAGCCTGTACGTGGCGGAAGTCTCGTACACCATCATGGGCCGCCAACTCGACCCGCCTCGTGAGATGCGGAGCATCTCCAAGTACAAGCGCCGCTGGTAGTCGTCTGTGCTGCGGCTGCTTGCCCCCGCGAAGGTCAACCTGACGTTCGAGGTGCTCGGACGCAGGGATGACGGCTACCACGAGGTGCGGACGATCCTGCAGTCGCTCAGCCTCGCGGACGAGCTGACGTTCGAGGCATCCGACGACCTGAGCCTGACGGTCGAGCCGGAGGGCGCCGCCCCGGTGGAGGAGAACCTCGTGCTGGCGGCGGCGCGTCTGCTGCAGCGCGAGGCGAGTGTCTCGACAGGAGCGGCGATCCACCTGAGGAAACGTATTCCTATGGCCGGGGGTCTCGGAGGTGGCAGCAGCGACGCTGCCACTGCGCTCCTCGGTCTGCGGCGGCTGTGGGGGCTCGACCTCGATGCCGATGCGTTGCGCGAACTCGCGGCGCAATTGGGCAGCGACGTGCCATTCTTCGTCTCCGGCGGCACTGCGCTGGGGGAGGGTCGTGGCGAGCGGCTGACGCCGTTGCCAACTCCCCAGGGCGAGGGAGTCGTAGCTGTCCCGGATGCGTCGAGGCCCCGGGACAAGACCGGGCAGATGTACGGACTGCTGAGGCCTGAGCACTACACGGACGGGAGCGCCACAGCGGAGGCGGAAGCACGCATGCGCAGAGGTGAACCGCTGGATGCGCACGCGGTCAACGCGTTCGATGGCGTTGCAGCCGAGGCCTATCCGTTCTACGCGGCGATGCGGGAGGCGTTCGAGGGAGTGGGGTTGCGCCCGGCGCTGTGCGGCGCGGGGCCGTCCATGTTTGCGCTGGCCAGAGAGGGGAAGGCGTCTGGTCTGGCGGAAAGCGTTGCCGTCCGATCCGGTTGTCCAGCGCTACCCGTGTGGTTTAGAGGCGCGTGGGGACTGGAAGGCATCGCGGTAGGTCAGTAGCGCTCAGAGCAGCAGCCTCGCCGCGGCGATGAGCAATCCGGTTCCGATGACGCCGAGCACGAGCCTCCCGCCTACCCTGGGCGCCAGCCGCACACCGATCTGCGCGCCGATCGTTGCCCCCAGACCGGCGATGCCAGCCCGCAGCCAGAGGCTTGCCTCGTCGCTACTGTACGCGAGGTGGATGGCCAGCGCGGCAGCCGCGGCGGCGGTCAGTTCGAGCTGGGAGGTCGCGACGGCAACGGCCTTCGGGATGCGGATGAGGAGCATCATGACGGGCACGTTGATGATGCCGCCGCCGATGCCGAAGAACCCCGCGATGAAGCCTGCGAAGGGTGCGATGGCGGCGATGAGCGGCTCGTTGACGCGATACCCGTAGATGTGGCCTGTCTTCTCGGTGATAGTGCGCTGCCGTCCTCGCGGAGAAGGTTCCTGCGGCCGGGACTCGAGCGCGCTACGGCCGATGAGGTAGACCGCTCCCAGCAGGAGCGCCACGCCGAACACGATCTCGAACGCGCCGCGGTCGGTCACGCGATTGATGAGCGCGCCCACTGCCGCGGCGGGAACCGCCAGGGCGATGAGGATGAGAGCGGTGCGGAAGTCCTGCAGGCGCCAGAGGCGGTAGCCGACGCTCGCGGAGGTAGCGTTGAAGAAGACCGCGGTGAGGGAGATGGCGGTTACGGTGGCAGGGTCGGCGTCAGGGAAGATGAACAGCAGCACCGGAACGAGGAGGAACCCACCGCCGACACCCGCGAGCGCTCCCACCGCACCGACGGACAGTCCCAGCAGCGCGAGGACAGCCGCCTGGGCGATGGTCAGCTCCGGGAGCATGGGGCGCCTGTCCTACTGCTTCTCGGGGTCAGGGCTCCGAGGCGCGAGCGCGAGGCCGAGCTGGTCCAGCTGGTACTGGTCGACGGGCGATGGCGCGCCGAAGAGGGGGTCAGCGCCGATCTGAGTCTTGGTGAACGCGATGGTGTCGCGGATGGAGTCGGCCTTGTCGGACAGGATCATGACCAGCCGGTCTATGCCTCCCGCGAAGCCACCGTGCGGCGGAGCGCCGTACTCGAAAGCCTCCAGCAGGTGACCGAACTGCGCTTCCACGTTCTCCGGTGAATGGCCGAGCGTGCGGAAGATGGACTCCTGTCGTGCACGTTCGTGGATGCGGATGCTGCCGCCCGCGAGTTCGTAGCCGTTCGCGGCGAGGTCGTAGGCCTTGGCAGTCATGTTCCCGGGGTCGGAGTCCAGCCGTTCCCAGTGGTCGTCGAAGGGGGCAGTGAAGGGGTGGTGCACCGAGTCCCAACGATTCTCGTTCTCGTTCCAGTCGAAGAGGGGGAAGTCGGAGATGACGCAGAGGGCGATGGTGTTCGGGTCGGCGAGGCCGAGCCGCTCGCCCATGTGGAGGCGCAACTGGCCTAGCGTGGAGGAGGACTGCGGCTCCTCTCCCGCCACGATGAGGACGAGGTCACCCGGCGCGGCGCCACAGGCGGTTGCTATCGACTTGATCTCGTCGAGCGACAGGGCCCGGGCAGGCGTGCGTACGTGGTCTAGCGTGAGCGCGTCGAGCGAGCCTGCGGCTTCGTCGAGGGCGATGGTGACGAGTCCGCGGGCGCCGTGGCGCTTGGCGAGCTCGACCAGCTCGTCGGCCTGGCGTCGGGGGATCGAGGCGAGGCCGGGGGCGGCGAAGCCCTTGACCACGCCGCCGCCTGCAACGACACCCGAGAAGACCTTGAACTCGCTGCCGGCGACGATGGAGGAGAAGTCGGCTATCTCCAGCCCGAAGCGGATGTCGGGTTTGTCGCTGCCGAATCGCGCCATGGCTTCCTGGTGGGTGAAGTGGGGGACGGGGAGGGGCACGTGCTTGTCCGGGCGGATGACCTGGATGAGTTCGGTGTAGAGATCAGACATCAGGGCGATGATGTCGTCGCGGTCGACGAATGCCATCTCGAGATCGAGTTGCGTGAACTCGGGTAGGCGGTCGGCGCGCGGGTCTTCGTCGCGGAAGCAGCGGGCGATCTGGAAGTAGCGGTCGGTGCCTGCGACCATGAGGAGCTGTTTCAACTGCTGAGGAGACTGGGGAAGGGCGTAGAAGCTGCCCTGGTGTATGCGGCTGGGGACGAGGAAGTCCCGTGCGCCCTCCGGCGTGCTCTTGATGAGGATGGGAGTTTCGATCTCCACGAAATCGCGCTCGTCGAGGTAGTCGCGTATGAATTTGACGACGCGGTGGCGCATGCGGAGGTTCTCGCGCATGAAGGGCCGCCGCAGGTCGAGGTAGCGGTAGCGCATGCGGAGCAGTTCGTCGACGGGGGCGTCCTGGCTCACGTCGAACGGAGGCGTCTTGGCGGCGTTGAGGACGACGGTAGCGCTCGCGAGCACCTCGACGTCTCCGGTGCCGAGGTTGGGGTTGGCGGTCCCTTCGGGACGCGGTCGCACGGTGCCGGTTATCTGGGCAACCCACTCAGCGCGGAATCGCTCAGCGACGCCGAATGCTTCAGGCGCTTCCTCCGGATGGAACACCACCTGCACGATGCCGGTGCTGTCGCGCAGGTCGATGAAGACGAGGCCGCCGTGGTCGCGGCGGCGGTGCACCCATCCGGCCAGAGAGATAGTTTGTCCCGCGTGTTCGAGGCGTAGGCTGCCGCAGCCGATGGATTTCAGCAAAGCACTCACGAGTCCCAGTCGGTTGATTGGGCGGCCCTCGCGGAGCGTTGCTCCCGCTGCAGTGGTGACCGCCGTCCGATTACCTTATCGCAAGCGTGCGTAGCGGCGCTATCGGCGCAGGCGTGGGAGAGCCAGCGTACTCCTGCTGTTTGGACAGCGCCGCTCGAAGGACAAAGGTGTACACTCCGCTCAGATGTGAGAACGGAGGTGGATGATGGCAGAGATCGTTCTTGGGATGGCCTCCTCCCATGCTCCGCAACTGGAGATGCCGCCGGAGAACTGGCGGACCTACGGAGACCGCGGGCGCACGCAGGCGGTCCACTGGTTCGAGGGCAAGACGTACTCGTTCGGCGAGCTTGCAGAGCTGCGCGCGGGGGAGCACTTCGAGAAGGAGTGCACGGACGAGAAGTTCCAGACCCGGTGGGACGCGTGCCAGAGCGCCATCGCCCACCTGGAGCAGACGCTGGCGGCAGTGAAGCCGGACGTCTGCATCATCCTGGGCGACGATCAGAAGGAGTCGTTCGACGACGAGAACATGCCCGCCCTCTCCATCTACTACGGGGACACGGTCAACGATATCCCCAGCCTGAACGGCGCGCGCGGCTCTCTCAGTGACCCCGAAGTCGCGCGGCGACCAGCAGGCCAACTGACACACCCTGCGGACGCTGCGCTCGGCGAGTACCTCATCGAGACGTTCATCGAAAACGAGTTCGACGTGGCGCGCTCGAGCAAGCTCCCGGCGGGACGCGACGGCGACGGCTCCATCGGCCACGCCTTCTACTACGTCTACCGGCGGCTGATGAACAACGTCGTCACTCCCAGCGTGCCGGTGCTCGTCAATACCTACTACCCGCCGAACACACCGACGGCGTCCCGCTGCTACCGGTTCGGGCAGACGATCCGGAAGGCGATCGAGGAGTGGGACTCCGACAAGCGCGTCGCTGTCTTCGCCTCGGGCGGCCTGAGCCACACCGTTATCGAGGAAGAGTTGGACCACCGGATCATCGACGGGCTGAAGCACGACGACGTGACGAAACTCACCGATTATCCGGACGTGCGTTTCCGCGCCGGCACATCCGAGATCAAGAACTGGATCGCGCTGGCGGGCGCGATGTCCGGCGGCGGCCTCGCCTTGAACATGGTGGACTACGTCCCGTGCTACCGCACGGAAGCGGGCAACGGTTGCGCCATGGGATTCGCCGAGTGGGTCTAGCCTGCCAGGGCTAGCTGAATCAGCAACTCAACCCGAGGAACCGCGCGCCTGACGCGCGAAGGAGGGAGCATGCCCGTAAAGGACAAGGTGGTCGTCATCACCGGCGGCGCTATGGGGATAGGCCGGTACAACGCGCGTGCGTTCGCTGAGGCGGGTGCGCGGCTGGCTATCGCGGACATCGCGCCGATGGAAACTGTCGCGGCGGAGGTGGCGGAGCGCGGAGCGGCGGTGTTCCCCGTTCAGGTGGACATCCGCGACGAAGAGCAGGTGCGCGGGATGCTGGCCCGCGTGCATGAGCACTACGGGCGGATCGACGTGCTTATCAACGATGCGGCCATCGTGACCCACTTCCAGGCAGGCTCGCCCCGGTGGCCTCGCATCGCGGACATGGAGTCGTCATTCTTCGACAACATCATCCGCACGAATCTCATCGGCACGTTCCACTGCACCAAGCACGCCATCCCCTACATGCGGGAACAGGGCGGCGGCCACATCATCAACTTCGGGCAGGGCAACGTCCGCAACGACCGCATGCCGGACTCCATCGGCGCGTGCGTCTACCGAGTCTCGAAGGTTGCGATACGGGCGTTCACTGCGGACGTCGCCATGGAAGAGCGGGAGAACAACGTCTGCATCGTCAGCATGGGGCCGGGCGGCGCACCGCCGGGCAGCGGTCTGCGCGCTATCGCCACCGACGAGACCCCCGTCGAGAACCGCGCGACGATGCACTGGGTAGGCGACATCGTCCAGGACCGGTACATCCTGGCCTGCGACACGCCGATGGAACTCACTGGCAAGCAGATAACGGTGAAGGACGGCGAGGTCGTTCCACTGGACGACTAGCTATCTGCTGCACGGTTACCGCACGCCCTTGCAGTCCGGCGGCAGCGGACTAATATGGCGGGTATCCGGCCTGCGAAGGCGGCGCTGAGGAACACGGAGGAGGTGTCGGATGGCAACGGTGATCGACGCTGACACGCACGTGATCGAATCGGAGCGCATCTGGGATTTCTTCGATGAGGAGATGGCGCACCGCAAGCCCCAACTGGTTGCCAGCGCCGATCCGAACAACGGGGCAGTCCGCAACTTCTGGATCATCGACAGCCATTTCGTGCCGCACCCGCCAGGCAAAGGCGGGCAGGCGCTGGCGACTCCGCCCATCGAGGACGAGATACGCAACTCGACGGCATGGCATAAGCGCGCGATGACCGACATCGACGCACGGCTGGACGACGCAACGAACATGGGCGTCGACATCCAGATCATCTACCCCACGCTGTTCATCGGGTTTCTGACGCATGACGTGGAACTGGAGGTGGCGCTGGCGCGGTGCTACAACCGGTTCATGGCCGACGCCTGCTCCCGCTCTGGCGGACGGATGCGATGGATCGTCGTTCCGCCGTTGCGCGACCGCGACAAGAGTATCGAGGAGATGCACTTCGGCAAGGAGAATGGGGCGTGCGGGGTGCTCTTCAAGGGCGTCGAGAAGGATCGCTCGCTGGCGGAGCCGTACTTCTTCCCGATCTACGAGGAGGCGCAGCGATTGGACCTGCCCATCTGCGTCCACACCGGCCCCGGCTCTCCGGTGCTGACGGAGTTCTTCGACAGCCGCCTCAGTTTCGTGTTCCCGGATGTCCGGCTGCTGCCGGTCATGGCGTTCTACGATCTGGCCTGCAGCAAGATCCCGGAGCGCTTCCCCGACCTGCGGTGGGGGTTCATCGAGGCGAACTCCTCGTGGATACCGTACCTCGTGCACTTCCTACACCGTCGGCTGAGGGTCCCCAGTTCGGAGTTCGGGCCGTCGTACTTCCAGGAGAACCGGCTCTTCGTCGCGTGTGAGGCGGACGAGGACCTGCCCTACATCCTGCAGTATCTGGGCGAAGAAAACATGATTACCGGCTCCGACTACGGCCACGGCGACCAGTCCGCTGAACCGGAGCTGGTGCATCTGCTGCGCGGCCGGGAGGACATCTCCCCGCAAACGCTGGAGAAGGTGCTGTCGCACAACCCCGCCCGCTTCTACGGGTTCTAGCGCGGACAAGAGCGGCAGCCGGACGGAATACGGCCGGAGGTAAGGAGCGATGCTTACCCAGGAACAGAACGAGCGCCTGACCCGGGTCGGCCTCGGCACACCCATGGGCGACCTGCTCAGGCGCTACTGGTACCCGGTAGCCACCGACCAGCAGCTTGGCGAGAACCCGGTGAAGAGCGTCCGCCTGCTCGGTGAGAACCTCACCCTGTTCAGGGACCGCCAGGGACGGCTGGGGCTCGTTCAGCAGCGGTGCGCCCATCGCAGTGTCGACCTGAAACACGGCATCCCGACCGACGAGGGGCTGCGCTGCCCGTACCACGGCTGGATGTACGACGCGAGCGGCCAGTGCCTCGAACAGCCCGCCGAAGACCCGGCGCACAACTTCGCTGCCCGCGTACAGATAGCGGCCTACGACGTTCAGGAACTCGGAGGGCTCATCTGGGCGTACATCGGGCCTCAGCCCGCACCGCTGCTTCCTCGCTGGGACATCTTCGTCGTAGAAAACGTGTTCCGGCAGGTGGGCACCACCACCGTCCCGTGCAACTGGCTCCAGTGCCAGGAGAATGCCGTGGACACCGTGCACGTCGAGTGGATGCACGGGGCGTTCGGAGCGTATGCGCTGGAGCGCAAGGGCATCACCGACGAGGCTGCCTTCAACCAGACGCGGAACTTCCTGCGCCACCACATCAAGATCGGGTTCGAGCGCAACGTGTTCGGGATCCAGAAGTACCGCCTGCGCGAGGGAGAGGACGAAGCCACTGCGGCTTCCTGGCTGGAAGGCCATCCGCTGGTGTTCCCGAACTACGTACTCATCGGCGGGCCGGGACGCGAAGAACTGCAGATGCGGGTGCCTATCGACGACACGACCACCTGGCACCTCGCGTACCAGATCTACCATCCGGTGGACGGCGTATCCCTGCCCCCGCTGGGAGAGATCGAGACGTTCGACGTCCCCCTCGAGGACTACCCTGAGTACGTGTTGGGGCAGGACGTGCTGGCCTGGCCGGCGCAAGGACCAATCACCGACCGCACCGTCGAGAAACTCGCGGAGACCGACCGCGGGCTCATCATGTTCCGGAAGATGCTGGAGGAACAGATACAGGTCGTGGCGGACGGTGGCGACCCCATCAACACCTTCAGGCCCCCCACCGCAAACGTGTGCATAGAGCTGCCCATGGAGCACTATCCGGCGCTGAGTGCCTACAGGATGGGAACCGCGCGCCTCGGCAGGGGTCCCAATAACCCCGTCGAACGGTACATGGACCTCCTGACGGGCGCGGCAGCGCGCTGAGTCCTGTCATGACGGAGTTTGGAGCGAGTGCGCCGTCGTCGCTGTGGGTTAACCTGCTGGGCGCCACGGTGCGTGTTGTCTCCGGCGCCCGGTACAGGACGCGGGTGATAGAGGCGGGTTCGGGCGATGCCCTGATACTCATCCATGGGGTGGGCAGCAGCGCTGAGTTGTTCGCCCGCAACGTCATGAGGCTGGCGAACGACTTCCACGTCTACGCGATTGACGCGCTCTACCATGGCTACTCATCGCTCGAGCCCTACGACTCCGAGCACCGGGTCGAGCGTCAGGCGGAGGCGGTGCTGGACTTCATGGACGCGCTCGGCATCGAGTGGGCGCACATCGAGGGAGAGTCCATGGGCGCGGGCATGGCGTTCCACATCGGCCTCCACCATCCCGAGCGATGCGGCAAGCTGGTGCTGAACTCAGGTTCGTACTACGTCAACTTCAAGCGCGAGTTCCCGGATACACCGGAGGGCAATCTGCTCGTGCCGCTCTGCAGGGACTCGGTGACGAACTTCAGCCGGGAGACGGTGAGGAGGCGGATGGAGTACCTCGTTGCGAGCCCCGACCACCTGACCGAAGAGCTGGTGGACGTCCAGTACCGCATGTATGCGGTGCCGGAGATACGAGAGTCGATGGCGAGGGTGTACGGCATCTCCGCACCGAGGCCCCGGCTGATGCACTACGAGGAGGAAGTCGCCGCGACGCTCAAACCTCCTGTGCTCGTGCTCTGGACCGACCAGAACCGCGGCGCAGGGCCGGAGGTGGGCGAGTACCTCGCGAGCGTGATCCCCGGAGCACAGTTCCGGTTGATCGAGAATGCGGCCCACTGGCCGCAGTGGGAGCAACCCGAACTGCACGACGAGGCCGTTGTCGCTTTCCTGAAGTCGTCAGCCTGAGCTCGCAGGGCGGACTGCTGTTCGTAGCGCAAGGGAACGGGTGCCGGTAGACTCCACGTCGTCAGCAGCCCATGAGCCAGGGGTGTAGCCGTGACCATCTCGCCAGCGCCAGCGTTCACCATCATCGGGAGGCCGATCCCGCGTATAGAAGGAGTCGACAAGGTCAACGGGTCGGCAGCCTATACCGCCGACGTCACTCCTCCGGGAACAGTCTGGGCAAAGAACGTCCGCAGCCCATATCCCCACGCTCGCATACTCTCCATTGATGCTTCACGGGCGCGCGCCATGCCGGGTGTGCTCGCGGTCGTCGCCGCGGCTGACATCGCGAACGGCCACACCGGCAGGAACATCAAGGACGTGCCGCTGCTCTGCGACGACAAGGTCCGGTTCATCGGAGACAAGGTGGCGACGGTCGCGGCGGAGAGCCGCGAGATCGCAGCGGCGGCGGCACAACTGGTCGACGTCGAGTACGAGGAGTTGCCCGCCGTCTTTGATTCGGAGGAGGCGATGCAAGCCGGAGCGCCGGTGCTCCACGAGGATGCGGGCACCTACCTTGGCTTCCCGGAAGTCCCGGCGGACATCCCCAACCTCTGCGGCTACTCCGTCACCGAGACCGGCGACCTCGAACAGGGGTTCAGGGAGGCGGACGTCGTTGTGGAACGCCGGTACGTCACCCAATTATCGCACCAGGCGTACTTGGAGCCGACTGCCTGGTTAGTGGACGAACAACCCGGGCGGGTGGAAGTGTGGGCCTCCAACAAGGTGCCGTACACGACGCGGAAAGAGTTGGGCAGGCTGATCGAGCGTTCTGAGGATGACATCCGCCTGAACACGGTGGTCATCGGAGCAGACTTCGGCAGCAAGAGCGCAACGGGCGACGCACCAGTCGCCTACCACCTCTCGCGCATGCTCGGCAGGCCCGTCAAGTTCGTCAGCAGCGCGATCGAAGACCTCACCACTGTGTCGCCGAAGCACGCGTTCGTCGTCGATCTGCGCACCGGGCTCAAACGGGACGGCAGGATCGTCGCGCACGACGCCCGTGTCGTGATGAACCGGGGCGCGTACACGGGTCAGAACACGTCTGCGAACGGCCTCCTGGGTGGCGCGGGGCGAGTCGGTAACTTCTACGACATCCCCAACATGCGCATCGAGGCATTCGCCGTCTACACCAACCGTGTGCCGTGCGGCTACATGCGCGCGCCTGGGTCGCCGCAGGCGCTCTTCGCCATCGAGAAGCACATGGACATCATCGCCGCGGAACTCGGCATTGACCCCATCGAACTGAGGAAGCGCAACGTGCCCGCAACGACTCCAACCGGAACCCCGCATCTGGCCCCGCACGTGCTGGACGAAGCGGGACGCGCCTTTGGATGGAGCGACCGGACGCGCGCCGGCTCACGCGAACGGGGGGACAACAAGCTCGTGGGACAGGGGGTCGGCATGGCCGACCGGGGACACGGCGCAGGCCAGGCATCGTCGTCGATCAGGGTGAATCCGGACGGCTCCATCACCGCAACGACCTCGCTGCCGGAGAACGGGACTGGCGGCCTCACGGTCGTCGCGGCCATCGTCGCCGAGAGCTTCGGCGTGCCGCTGGACCGCGTGCGCATCGTCCACTCGGACACCGATGAGTTTCCCATCGACGTGGAGGCAGGCGGCAGCAAGACGACCAACAGCTCGGGCACTGCGGCGCTGACGGCGTCCGATCAGGTCAAGGAGCAGCTTGCGCCCCTCGCCGCCCGGGCGCTCGGCAGCGAACAGGTGGATTGGCGCGCGGCGCAGTGGAGTGAGGATGGAGCGCTCTCTCCCGGCGGCTGGCAGTCAGAAGACGGGCGCTTCATCTCGCTGGAGAGCCTCGCGACGGAACTGATCCGCGACGATGAACCGCTGGCGGCGGCCACGGTAACTCTGCAGGCCCCGCGCACGCCCGACCCGGGGGTCTGCGTGCAGATGGCCGAGGTAGAGGTCGACAGCGAGACCGGCCAGGTGACCCTGCAGCGTCTCGTCACCGCTCAGGACGTTGGGACGATCATCAACGAATTGGGGCACCAGGGCCAGATCAACGGCGCGATCATCCAGGGTGTCGGCTACGCGCTGATGGAGGAACTGCTCGTCGAGGACGGGCGTGTCACGACGCCCAACTTCGCCGACTACAAGATTCCCACGGTGCAGGACATCCCCGAACTCATCACGATCAACGTGCCGGACTACGGCGACGCGCTGGGGCCGTTCCACGCCAAGTCGATCGGTGAGATACCCACGATCCCGACAGCGGGGGCCATCGCCAATGCAGTCGCGGACGCCATCGGTGCACCGGTCGTTGAACTGCCGCTGACCGCCGAACGGGTGCTCCAGGCGCTCGCGGCGAAGCGTGGGAGCTAAAGGAGAGTGGGGTATCGTCTGCTACCTGGCTGCGGCACTCCCAGCAGCGGTTCGGTTTCTCCGTAGAGGGCATCCGTGCTAAAATATCGAGTGCGCCGTCCGTGCGCAGCACCCCCTCGGAGGGTTCCGGCGGGGATACGAGCCAAGTGTGAAGATATCCACTGAGCAACGCGAGCCGCGCGAAGCGGTTCTCACCGTAGAGCTGGACAACGCCGACATCGAGCCCTATCTCGACCAGGCGTATCGCCAGGCAGTTCGCCGTCTCTCCATCCCCGGGTTCCGCAAGGGCAAAGCGCCCCGCCGCATCGTTGAGCAGATGTTCGGGCGGGGCTATCTGCTTAATGAGGCGTTGGACACGGTCATCCAGGAGTTCACCTCCAAGGCCGTGCTGGAGGAAGGGCTGGACATCGGCGGCGTGCCGTCCGTGTCGCTCGACGAGTTCGACCCCCCGCAGTTCACGGCCACCGTCCCCCTGCAACCGACCGTGGACCTCGGGAACCTGGACAGTGTGCGCCATCCGAAGGAAGAGGCGTCCCTGGCGGACGAGACCGTCGACGCGACACTGGAACAGATGCGGATGGAGTTGGCGGTCTGGGAACCGGTCGAAGACACGGTGCAGATGGATGACCTCATCAATCTGACCATCCTCGGTTGGATCGACGAGGATGGCGAGCGACGCGAGATCGTGCGCTCGGAGGAGACGGACTACATCCCGAGGCCAGGTTCCACGTTCCCGGTGCCAGGTCTCGACGAAGGACTCGTGGGGTTACCCATCGGAGAGGAGCGGACGTTCGACGTCGATGCGCCGGACGATGCGCCGAACACCGAGGTGGCTGGTAAGACGGCGCACTTCGAGGCGACGATCCACTCCATCAAGCGCAAGAGTCTTCCCGAACTGGACGACGAGTTTGCCAAGAGCGTCGGCGACGACTATGAGTCGTTGGATGCGCTGCGCGAGAAGATACGGGAGAATCTGCTGGAGCGCGAGAAGCGCATGGCGGATATGAAGCATCAGGATGAGACGCTGGCCAAGGTGACCGAGGAGGCGTCCATCACGATTTCTCCGCTCATAATCGGGCACGAAGTCGAGCATTACGTGCACAGCCGTGAGGACGACATCAAGGCTGGCCGCGTCGGTTTCGAGGAATACCGGGAGTACCTGACGTGGCAGGGGATGTCCGACGAAGAGGTGCACGAGCAGGCGCGGCCGAAGGTCGAGGAACGCCTGAAGCGGGCACATGTCATCCGCGCTGTCGCCCAGCGAGAGAACATCGAGGCCACCGACGAGGATGTCTCCGAGGAGATTGAGAGGCTGCTCGAAGGCTCCGGTGAACTGATCGACGAACACCGGAAGCAGTTGGATGATCTGGACAGCCGCGAGTCCATCCGGCGTATGCTGGTTCAGCGGCGGACGTTGGAATACCTGAGCAACCTTGCGCTCAGGGACGCGCCTGCGGCAGCAAAGCCGAAGGCAAGAGCAGCCGCGAGCAAGAGCGGCGCCAAACCCCGACAACCGAAGACCCCCGCGAGACCGACGCGGGCCAGGAGACAGCAGGGAGGAGCGAACGATGCGTGATTGGCCTATCCACGGCTCGCTGAGCGCGGGTGCGATGCAGCCGCCGGAGAACATCATCCCCATGGTCATCGAGACCGGGGCCCGCGGCGAGCGCGCCTACGACATCTACTCGATGCTGCTCAAGGAGCGCATCGTCTACCTGGGCACCCCCATCAACGACCAGGTGTCCAACCTCATCGTTGCGCAGTTGCTCTACCTCGAGCGTGAGGACCCGGACAAGGACATCAACCTGTACGTGAACAGCCCGGGCGGCGTCATCACGTCCGGTCTGGCGATCTACGACACGATGCAGCTCATCAAGCCGGACGTCTCCACCATCTGCGTGGGGATGGCCGCGAGCATGGGGACGGTGCTCCTGTGCGCAGGGGCGAAGGGCAAGCGGTTCGCGCTGCCCAACTCGACGATCCACATGCACCAGGCGCTGGGCGGTGCCCAGGGTCAGGCTGCGGACATCGAGATCGCGGCCCGGGAGATCCTGCGGATGCAGGACAAGATCCGGACGATACTTTCGACGCACACGGGCCAGCCCTACGAGAAGGTAGCCCGCGACAGCGACCGGGACTTCTATCTTCCTGCGGAGGAAGCGAAGGACTACGGTCTGGTGGACGAGGTGCTGGGGGTTCCACTGGGATCAACGAACGGCGCGATTCTCAACTAGGACGGTCAACCGATGCCGAGCAACTCCGGAACGTTACCGCCCCACGGCGAGCATGTGTGCAGCTTCTGCGGGAAGGCACAGAACGGAGTCAAACGTCTCATCGCCGGCCCCGGCCGGGTATTCATCTGCGACGAGTGCGTTCGCCTATGTCAGCAGATCATCACCGAAGAGAGCACGTCCAGCAGGGATGAACAGGCCAACCTGCCCGGCAGCCCCTCGCCGAAAGAGATGGCGCGACGGCTGGACGAGTACGTCATCGGACAGGACCGTGCCAAGCGTGTGCTCAGCGTAGCGGTGTACAACCACTACAAGCGCATCCGTTCCAACTCTACAACCAACGACGTTGAGATAGAGAAGAGCAATATCCTGCTGGTGGGGCCGACAGGCTCAGGCAAGACGCTGCTTGCTCAGACTCTGGCGCGCATCCTCGACGTGCCGTTCGCCATCGTCGACGCGACCTCACTGACCGAGGCGGGCTACGTTGGCGAGGACGTCGAGAACATCCTCCTGCGCCTCATCCAGGCCGCCGACTACGACGTTGCCAAGGCGGAACGCGGCATCATCTACATCGACGAGATCGACAAGATCGCGCGCAAGAGCGCGAATCCCTCCATCACGCGGGACGTTTCGGGCGAAGGCGTCCAGCAGGCGCTCCTGAAACTCATCGAGGGCTCCACGGCCAACGTTCCACCACAGGGGGGCAGGAAGCACCCCCAGCAGGAGTTTCTGCAGTTGAACACGGCGAATATCCTGTTCATCTGCGGCGGAGCATTCGACGGCCTCGAGAAGGTCATCGCCCGCCGGGTGATGTCGAACCATCGCATCGGCTTCCACGCCTCCGGTACCGGCACCGGCACCGAGGACGAGATACGCGAGGCAGTGGAATCGGAAGACCTGCTGGATTACGGGTTCATCCCCGAACTGATCGGCAGGCTGCCGGTGGTAGTGGGACTGCAAGGTCTGGACAAGGACTCCCTGGTGCGTGTGCTCACCGAGCCGAAGAACGCGGTGGTGAAGCAGTTCCAGCATCTGTTCGCGCTGGATGGTGTGGACCTGAGCTTCACGCAGGCGGCGTTGGAAGCTGCTGCGGAGCAGGCGATCGGGCGACAGACCGGCGCGCGAGGCCTGCGCTCCATCATCGAGGACGCACTGCTGGACGTCATGTACGAACTGCCGTCGCTCGACTTTGCAGCGCGGTGCGTCATAGATGCGAACGGTGAGGGCGGCCTTGGCCGCCCTGTCTTGTACTCCAAGGCAGATCAGGTCATCACCATCCAGAGCATCGAGTCGCTCAAGACGGCCTAGACCACCAACTTCTCCTATATGCGAGGCTTGCGGACGCGCCGGACCAGCTTGTTCAGCGTCGTATAGACGTGGACGAACGAGCCCGCGGGCGACTCGGTGAGGGTTGCCTCCGCGAGCGCCTGCCTGAATCCCTCGGGACTGCCGTCGAATTCCGGGAACTCAGTAAACGTGCGACCCAGTTCGCGCGCCGTGTGTGCGTCGCTCACGGCGGTGACGGGGAGGTCATGCTCGGCGGCGAATCGGCGGGCGTCCGCGTTTTCGCTCGCGCGCATGGTGCGGGCGTTGAATCCCTCAACGATATCGATGTAGGGGAGCAGGTCGGTCGCGGTCTCCCTGTCCAGCGCGGAGCGCCCCATCCCGGTGAACGGGTGTGGCACGGAGACGAGCGCTCCCTGTTCCTTGATGCGGCGCGCGGTCTCGACCGGTTCCAACCCTGCAGGGATATGCTCCTGCAGGAAGAGGCCGGTTATCTCTCCGGCGGTCGACTTTATCTCAGCGCCTACTATGACGGTGAACGGCGCGATGCTCTGCACGGCTCGTCCGCCTTCCAGTGAGTTGTGGTCGGTCACGGCGATGCAGTTGAGGCCGACCCGCAGGCACCGCTCCACGAGCGCCTCGGGAGTCGTGAGGCAGTCGTGGGAGAAGTGGGTGTGCATGTGGAAATCACCGCGGAGCGTCATCGAACATCCCGAAGTCTTGCTGAGGCGGGACCATGGGTGGCTCGGGCTCCTCGGCCACGTCCGCCTGCCCCTGGAAGTTGCGCCGGATGCGGCTCACCTGCAGTTCGGCCTTCGCGAGCAGGTCGTTGCACGTCCTGGCGAGTTCAGCGCCGCGCGCCAGCAGGCGTGTCGCCTCTTCCAGTGAGACATTCCCTTCCTCCAGCGTCTGCACGGTTTCCCTGAGTTGGGCAAGCGCCTCCTCAAAAGAGGGTTCGCGTTCGGTCTGTGGGGGCTGCTGTTCCATCCGGCTCACTTCTTCGCGGTTACCATGGCTTCGAGCTCTCCCTCGTGCAACGTGGCACGGACCAGGTCTCCCGGCGAAACGCTGTCGGCGGAGGTGACGGCTCTGCCGTCACGCACCGAGGTTACCATCGCGTAGCCCCGCCGGAGGATGGCGGACGGGTCGAGTGCGGCCAGCGTCGTGCGAAGGCTGTCGGTCTGCTCCCGTCGAAGACGGATGAACGTTCCGAAGCCCGTGTAGGCATGCTCCAGCAGCTCATCCACGCGCTGGCGATGCGTAGCGGTATCGGGGAGATGGCGCTCCATGCGAGTAATGAGAGATTCGACCTCGCTGGTCAGCTGCGCGGCGTAGTACGCAATGGCGCTCCCGGACCGGGCAGTGAGACCGGCTATCTCCTCGCTGAGCACGCGCACGTCCGGCGCGACGGCTGCCGCAGCCGCCGATGGCGTGGGAGCGCGAAGGTCGGCGGTGAAGTCGGCGATGGTGTAGTCGGACTCGTGGCCAACGGCGCTGACGATGGGGATGCGGCTGGCGTAGATGGCGCGCGCAACCTCCTCAGAGTTGAAGGCGCGCAGGTCTTCGAGCGAGCCGCCGCCGCGGGCGACGATGATGACGTCTACATCCGGCAGCCTGTTCAGCGCGCGGATGGCGCTCGCCAGTTCGACGGGGGCCTCGTCGCCCTGCACGCTGGCGTCGCAGAGGACGAGCTCGCCGAGCGGGTAGCGGGCGCTGAGGACGGTCTGGATGTCGTGGATGACCGCGCCCTGGGCTGAGGTCACGACGCCGACCCGGCGTGGGAACGGCGGTAGTGTACGCTTGCGGGCCGGGTCGAACAGGCCTTCGGCCTCGAGTTGGGCGCGCAGGCGCTCGAACTCGGCGGCGAGTGCCCCTTCCCCTGCGGGGACGACGGAGTCGGCGTAGAGCTGTGTTTCGCCCCGGTTCGAGTAGAACGACACACGGCCGTGGGCGATGACCTGCGCGCCGTTCACGAGGTACTCACTGCCGAAGTAGCCGCTGAAGTGCACGGCCTTGATCTGGTGCTCGGCGTTCTTGAGCGTGAAATAGCGGTGACCCGCGCCGGACGCGAACAGGTTGGAGACCTCTCCGGTGATCCAGACATTACTGAGGTACACGTCGCGGTCGAGTACCGCCCTGATGTACTCGGTGATCTGGCTGACGCTGTAGACCTGCATGGGGTGCTCGCGGGCCGTATGCCGGCGGCGCTAATCGTTCACGCGGGTGACGTACTCGCCGGAGCGGGTGTCCACGCGCACCTTGTCGCCGATTGCGATGAACATGGGCACGGTGACGCGGATGCCGGTCTCCAGTGTGGCGGGCTTGCCGCCGCCGGACGCGGTGTCGCCCTTGTAGCCCGGAGGCGTCTCGCTGACGATAAGGTCCACCGTGGTTGGCATCTCCACCATGAGGGGCTTGTCGCGGTAGAAGACAAGCTCGCAGTCGGTCTGATCGACCAGGTAGTCGGAGGTATCGCCGACGACGTCCTTGCCGACCTCGTACTGGTCGTAGGACGTGGTGTCCATGAAGTTGTAGATGCCATCGGCCTCGTACAGGAAGGTGCACTCCCGGTTCTCGACGGGTGCCTTGGTCAGCTTGATGCCGTAGCCGGAGAACGACTTGTCGAGCAACTGGCCGGTGAGCAGGTTGCGCATCTTGATGTGGTAGACCGGGGCGCGCTGCTGCATCTTCTGCTGGTAGTAGTCCTCCACCTTGAAGGGCACGCCGTCCATCTCGATAGTCGTGCCTCGGCGGAGGTCTCCGAACTCCATGACCATGTGTAGAACTCCTTCTATACGGGGATGACGTCGCGCTTGTGGGCCTTGGTGAGGATGCGCGGCTTGCCGTTCTCCATAACCACGAGGTCTTCTATGCGAACGCCTCCCCAGCCGGTGAGATAGATGCCAGGCTCGACGCTGAAGACCATGCCGTCCTCTATCGGGTCGTCCGACGTCGGCCCGACCCGGGGCAGTTCGTGGACGGCGATGCCGATGCCGTGGCCGAGGCTGTGGCCGAAGTCGTCGCCGTAGCCGGCGTCCGCGATGACCGCTCGCGCGATGCCGTCGATCTCACCGCCGGTCATGCCAGCGATGGCGTTCGCCTCGGCAGCCTCCTGCGCGGCCAGGACGAGGTCGTATATCTCGCGGAACTTGGGGCTCGCCTCGCCCAGGACGAAGGCGCGTGTGATGTCGCTGCAGTAGCCCTCGTAGAGCGCGCCGGTGTCGATATAGACGCCGTCGCCGTACTCCAGGGCGCGGTCGGTGGGGCTGTGGTGGGCCTTCGCGCCGTTGGGCCCGGAGGCGACGATGGTGGGGAAGGAGAGGGCGTCCGCCCCCAGGCTGCGCATGGCGCGTTCGATGTCCCAGGCGATCTGCCGCTCCGTCATGCCGGGCCGGATCCCGGCGGCAACGGTCTCGACTGCCTCGTCCGCAATCTCGATCGCTCGGATGAGCGTTTCGAGCTCAGCTGCGTCCTTCACGGCGCGGAGTTGGTCGGCCATATCCCTGGTGGGCACGAGTTCAGGCGAGGGGTCGAGCGCTTGCAGCTTCTCGGTCAGCGCCCTGTGGGCGGCGACGGTTACGGACTCGTCCTCGATGCCGATGCTCTTCGCGCCGGAGGCCGAGACGACCTCCGAGAACCAGTCGTAACCGGCCGCCATGCGGACGACGCGGTAGTCCGGCGCCTGGTGCTCCGCCTGTTCGGTGTAACGGAAGTCCGTGGCCAGCGCCGCGTCGTCCGGCGTTATCCAGAGCCAGCCGTGCGTGCCGCGGAAGCCGGAGTAGTAAGTGACATTCTTGCTGAGGGAGCGCTCCGTGTTGAAGATGAGCATCGCGTCGAGCCCATCCTCCGCCATGCGGGCGCGTAGCCGTGAGATGCGGTCTGCGGTGCTCATGCTGCGTTCTCCTCCGCAACGAGATATTCCAGTGCCAGGATATAGCCGTGCGGACCGAGTCCGCTGATGATTCCGCGCGCGACTGGAGCGGTGAGGGACGTGCGGCGGAACTCCTCCCGTGCGTGGATGTTCGACAGGTGCACCTCGACGACCGGAAGGCTGATCGAGGCGATGCAGTCCCGCAGCGCGACGCTCGTGTGCGTGAAGCCGCCGCCGTTGAGGATGACGCCGGTCGCGGATGCGGCGTTGGCTTGCAGGTGGTCGATCAGCCCGCCTTCCGAGTTGGACTGGAAGAAGTCCACCGAGGCTCCGATTTCGTCGGCGCGCTTGCGGACGGCTCGCTCGATGTCGTCGAGGGTGGCGCTGCCGTAGATGGCGGGTTCGCGCTGGCCGAGGAGATTCAGGTTCGGGCCGTTCACTACGAGGATGGTCATTCGGAGTCCTGGTCGTCTGGGGCGGGCACGTGCGCCAGCGGGTGGGCTGCAAGGTACACGCGTCGCGCTTCCTGTTGGCTAACGTGAGTGTACACCTGCGTGGCGCTGGGCGTGGAATGACCGAGCAGTTCCTGGACGATGCGCAGGTCTGCGCCGCCGTTCAGGAGATGGGTCGCGTAGCTGTGGCGCAGCGTGTGCGGGTGCACGTCCTCCCGCAGTCCGCTGCGCTTCGCGTAGTTCCGGACGACGCGCTGGATAGAGCGTGCGCCGAGCCTCGCGCCGCGCGCGTTGCGGAAGAGCGGGCCGCCCTTTTCGTCCGGCGCGCTCTCCGAATTCAGGTACGCGCGGAGGGCGTTTCGTGCCTTGGCGCCGAGCGGCGTTTGGCGCTCCTTCGCTCCCTTGCCCCATACGCGGACGGTGCTCTCCTCCAGTGAGACGTTCTCCCGGTCCAGGTTGGCTGCTTCGCTGACGCGAAGACCGCAGCCGTAGAGCAACTCCAGGAGCGCAGCGTCCCGCAGTCCGTTCTCCCCATCATCCGAGTGAGAGGGGGCTTCGACAAGACGGGCAGCTTCGGAGACGGAGACGAGGTCGGGGAGACGGCGTTCCAGTTTCGGCGTGAGCCGGCCCATGAGGGTGGACTTGGGACGCCAGAGCGGTGCATCCGGCAGGAGGCCGCGTTCGATGAGGAATCGCATGAACGATCGGAGCGATGCCAGCATCCGGTGGACGCTTGCGCGAGAGTGGCCTCGGCTTCCGGCAGCACGTCCGCTCTCTACGGTGCGGCGCTCCAGCAGCCATGCGACGTAGTCACGGACGAGGCTGCGGTACTCGCGTGAGACGTTCGCATCGCCGCCCCTGCGCACGAAATCGCGAAGCTCCTTCGCGTCGGCTCCGAGTGGGCAGTTCTGCCCATCCATGTATCGCAGAAAGGGCGCGAGATCGGCCACGTAGTTCCGGACGGTGGCGTCCGAGAGCGCTCTCGTGGTGCGCAGAGTGCGCTCGTACTCAGCGATGAGCGGCTGACTGGTTTCCGAACTGCGGTGGGCTGTGTGCGGGCTTTCCATGACGCTGCGCGCTAGGCGACGCCTGCCGGTTCCTCTGCAGGGAGGGGCCCCTTCCAGGCGCAGTTGGTGCAGGTCGCCTGCTCGCGGGCTCCCACCACCATCAGGCCATCGCATTCAGGGCACGGCTGCGGCAAGGGCTTCCGGTTCACGAGGAAGTTGCACGTGGGGTAGTTGGAACAGCCGTAGAAGGGACCGCGCCTGCCCCGGCGTTCCACGAGGTTGCCGCCGCAACGTGGGCAAGCCACGCCGGTATCCTTGGGGGCGTCCTTGGGGAGCCGCTTGATGTTCTTGCAGTCCGGATACCCGGTGCAGCCCAGGAACGGCCCGTAGCGTCCGCGCTTCAGGGCCATCGGCTTCCCACAGAGGTCGCAGGACTCTTCGGTCGCGTCGTCGGCCTGTTCTCCGGAGTCTCCCGAGGCCTTGGAGATGTCCTTGCTGTTCTTGCAGTCGGGGTAGCCGGTGCAGGAGAGGAAGGCCCCAAAGCGCCCCAGTTTGACGATCATCGGCTTGCCGCAGACGTCGCACGGCTCGTTGGTCGACTCGCTTGCCGCCTCCTGCGTTGCTTCCTTGATCGCGTTCCTCGCCTTGTTGAGCTCTTCGCTGAACGGCCCGTAGAAGTCGTGCAGGAAAGCCACCCACTCCTGCTTGCCGTTGGCGACCTCGTCCAGTTGGTCCTCCATCCGCCCGGTGAAACTGACGTCCATGATGTCGGGGAAGTGGGAGACTAACTGGCCGCAGACGAGCTGGCCTAGCTGGGTCGACTTCAGCACCCGCCTGTCGCGGGTCACGTACTTTCGATTGACGAGCGTGTTGATGATCGCGGCATAGGTGCTGGGTCGACCGATGCCCTGCTCTTCCAGCGAACGCACGAGGCTCGCCTCCGTGAAGCGGGGTGGAGGTTGCGTGAAGTGCTGCTCCGGGGTCAGTCCCGCGCAGTCGAGTTGTTGGCCCTGCTGCAGCGGGGGCAATACGCGGGAGTCATCGTCTTCTCCATCGCGTGTGCTGCCTTCGTCGCGCTGCTCGATATAGAGAGCGCGGAAACCGGCGAACCGCACGACGGAGCCGGTTGCCCGAAACAGGTAGGCGGGCTTGCCGGACGCTGCCGCGTGCACGTCTACCCGGGTTGCGTCCAGCACGGCGTCGGCCATCTGGCTGGCCACCATCCGGTTCCAGATCAACTCGTAGAGGCGGGCCTGCTCGGGGGTGAGGTGCTGACGGATGCCCTGCGGCGTGCGCCGTATGGCCGTCGGCCTGATGGCTTCGTGCGCTTCCTGCGCGACCTTGGAGCGGGAGGTGTAGCGCCGCGGGGTGCGTGGCACGTAGTCCTTCCCCCACCGCTCCTCGATGTAGCGGCGGGTCTCCTGAATGGCGCCCGGCGTGACCTGCGGTGAGTCCGTCCGCATGTAGGTGATGAGCCCCTGTCTTCCCTCGGAGCCGATGGCGATGCCCTCGTACAGCTGCTGGGCGATGGCCATCGTCCTCGTGGCGGAGAACCCGAGCCGCCGTGATGCTTCCTGCTGCAGCGTGCTCGTGATGAACGGCGGAGCTGGCCGCCGGTTCACCTGGCGCGTCGTGACCGAGTCGACGCGGTACGCGGCCCCCCCCAGGTTTGCGAGAACGGCGTTGGTGGCCGCTTCGTCCGGCAGGGAGAGTTCGTCCTTTTCACCGGCGAGACTGCGCAGCGAAGCCGTGAATGAGGCGTCCTCTCCAGTGAGGAGCGCGGCGTCGATAGACCAGTATTCCACCGGGACGAATGCGTCTATGTCCTTGTCACGCTCCGCCACGAGGCGCAGCGCAACGGATTGCACGCGGCCTGCCGAGAGGGAGCTGGTGGTGTCGAGGTCCTCGGCACTCAGGATGTTGCGGTTGCGGTTCAGTTCCTGTCCGACCAGCGGCTTGAGCAGGGGGCTGAGCTTGAAACCGACTAGCCTGTCCTCGATCCTGCGCGCCTGCTGCGCGTTGACGAGTTCCATGTCGATGTCGCGTTCGTGGGCGAACGCATCTTTGATGGCGTCTTCCGTGATGGAGTGGAAGACCACGCGGCGTACCGGCTTGCTTCGCCAGCCTGCGGCTTCCATCACGTGCCAGGCGATCGCCTCGCCTTCGCGGTCAGGGTCGGTTGCGAGGTAAACGTCCTCCGCATGCTCCCCGGCCGCGCGTATCTCGTCGACGACCTTCCGCTTGTCCTCCGGCACTTCGTACCACGGGACGAAGTCCTTGTCGGGGTTCACGCCGAGCTTCCTCTTGGGCAGGTCTCTGACGTGCCCCATGGACGCTTTCACGGTGTAGTCGCGGCCGAGGAACCGGCCTATCGTGGCCGCTTTGGCGGGCGACTCTACGATGACAAGGTGGCGTGATGCCCCTCGGCCGTTGCCGGCGCTTGAGGTTTGCGCTGCGCCGTTGCTGGCGCGTCTCTTTCCTGAAGACGTTTTTCGGGTGGTGGGTGTCTTTGCCATGCTTCCAACATACGGGCAGAGGCGATGCCCTTGTCAAGTGAGTTAGCGGACGGATGCGGTCCTGGCACGGATGTAGTTCATGCGCCCTACCTGCAGAACGGAGCCCTTGATCTCCATGACGGCGAGCGTTCCACTGGCCTGTGTGATGGACATGCCGGCGCTGCGGCTCAACTCGTCTATGTGTTGCGGCTCGTGGGTGAGCGCCTCAAGGAGCCGCGCTTCTTCTTCCGTGTCGGGAGAGAGTCCGGGAAGCGGCTGCTGTCGCGGCGCGCCGCCGATGTGCAACTCATCCAGCACGTCCTCGACCCGCATCACGAGCTTCGCGCCCTGCTGGATGAGCCAGTTGGTGAGTTCGCTTGCAGGCGAGTGGATGCTCCCGGGCACGCAGAGCACCTCCCTGTTCTGTTCCAGCGCGAACTCGACGGTCGACCGTGCGCCGCTGTCTTTCGGCGCTTCTACGACCAGCACGCCCAGGCCCAGCCCGCTCAGCAGCCGGTTGCGCCGGGGGAAGTGGCGTGCCTCCGGTTTGGAACCGAGCGGGTACTCCGAGAGCACCGCCCCGTTGTCCACGATGCGTTCGAACAAGGACCGGTGCTCGGGAGGGTAGACGACGTCCAGGCCCGAGCCGATGACCGCGATCGTCCTGCCTCCTGCCCTGAGGGCAGCGTCGTGCGCGACGCCGTCGATGCCCCGCGCCAACCCACTGACAACGGAGATACCAGACTCCGCCAGGTCGCCCGAGAGCTGCCGTGCTACCTCTTTGCCGTACGCGGTTGGGTTGCGTGTTCCGACAACAGTGACGCGGACCTCGTCGTCCGGTTGCAGGGTCCCCTTGACGTAGAGGATGGGAGGCGGGTCGTCTATGTTGCGGAAGAGACGAGGGTAGTCGGAGTCGTGCCAGGTGAGCACCGTTACGTTGGCGTTGTGCACCCGTTCGAGTTCGCCTTCAGGCTCGACGACTCTGCGGACCTGCTCGATGGCACTGACGACGCCTGGCGTGAGGCCTGATGCGCCGAGTTCACTCCCGGAGGCTTCCCACGCGGCCTTGAGCGACCCGAACCGCTCTTCGAGAAGGCCGATCCGGACACGCCCGACGGTGGGTACGCGGGAGAAGGCTATCCAATACGGGAGGTCGTGTTCGATGGTGGTCACTGCGTCCTCTGCCCTCGGATGCCCTGCACCCGCTTGATCCGCCGCATCCTGCGTTCCGCGTGATGCCGCTGGGCTATGGGTAGGTTGTCTACTGCGAGGACGCGCTCGACATCGTCGACGGACACGTCCTTGGCGTGGCGCACGTCGCTCAGCAATCGTATCGAGATTCGGGCCGGGTGCGGCTCTACGAGCGTCGCTTCGTCACCTGCCTGCACGGTGCCTTCCTCCAGAACTCGGTTGTAGAAACCGACGCGGCCACTGCGGCGGAAGCGCGCCGCAAAGTAGCGGATACCCATCTTGTGGTCCAGCTTGAAACAAGGAGACCGTGGCTCCGTTACCTGCAGCAGCGCACCACCGACCCGCCAGACATCGCCGAAGCACATCGCGTCGGACGACGCGCCCTCAACGGTGAGGTTCTCGCCGAACCACCCGAAGGAGTCGATCTCGCGTTTCAGTTGTGCCGTCCAGAATGCGTAGTCCTCGAACGCGTAGACGTAGACCGCAGCGTCCGGGCCGCCGTGGACGGTGGGGTCGCCCTGCGCGTCGCCATCCACGTTGAGGCGGCGCACCGTCACGGGACCCTCGACAGGCCGTTTGTGGATGGACGACATCACGTCGCCCCTGGCGGTTCCCGTGAGGAGTTGAGGCTTGGCGACGTTGACCGATATGAGATGCATGAACGTCCCGTCCGTGGGTGGTGAGGCTATTCTGGCGGATGCCGGGGCACAGGTACAGGGGCTGATGTCACAAACTGGCGGAGAGGGCGGGATTCGAACCCGCGAGAGACTTGCGGCCCCTACACGATTTCCAGTCGTGCCCGTTCGGCCACTCCGGCACCTCTCCGCGCTGTGAGCAGAACCGGACGCGCAGAACATCCGGCTCGTAGCTTCGCAGTGTCTGGCGGAGAGAGTGGGATTCGAACCCACGGTGGAGGAAGCCCCCACAACGGTTTTCGAGACCGCCGCCTTAAACCGCTCAGCCATCTCTCCGTAGAGAGAAGATTCTATCATGGCCCAAAGAGAGTGGCCTTGGAAGACTGGACATCGGTTCCTTGACACTCCATTAATCCCGTCCGTACCATCCCAGTGTTTGATGGATCAGTTTCCAGCGGCATCCCAGGCGCGCCAGAGGGGCCGCGCGGCAGGACGGCGGCGAGAGTCCGTCCGTAGAGGAGAAAGAGGGCTCGCGACCGGAGTCGGTCGCCGATGCACACAAAGATGGGTGCTTGGACAGCCATCGTGCTGGCAGCGGGCAGGGGCACTCGTATGAGGTCGTCCCGGCCTAAAGTCCTGCATACCGTAGCGGGCGTTCCGATGGTCTCCCACGCCACTGAGGCGGCGCGCTTCACAGATGCGAACGACGTCATCGTGGTGATACGGCCCGCAGACCGCGCAGAGGTCTCGTTGGCGGTTGGCGGGGATGCGGAGTGCGTCGAACAGCCGGACCCTCTCGGTACGGGCCACGCGCTGGCTACGGCGGTCATCGCCGTCCCTCCTGAGTCCCAGCACGTACTCGTGGTCAATGGCGACGTGCCGCTCGTTCAGAAGGAGACAGTGCAAGCGCTGGCTGCGTTGCACGAGCGCCGCAAGGCGACCGCTACACTGCTCTGCTGCTCGATGGAAGCAGCCTCAGCCCAACAGATCGGACGCCTGCAGCGAGGTGCGCGAGGCAAGCCCATAGGGGTGCTGGAGGCCGATGACGCTCCGATGCCTCGGAAGGGCGAAGTGGAGGTCAATGTCGGGGTGTATGCCTTCGAGGCACGATGGCTTCGCCGGGCCTTGGGCCAGCTGAAACCGCGTCCCGGCGGCGAGTATTACCTGACTGACCTGATCCCCCACGCCGTCGCGGACGGCAAGCGCGTCGAAGCGTACGTTACGCAGGACAAGGACGAAGCGTTGAGCGTGAACGGCCGCCAGGACCTCGCACGTGTGGAAGCGGCGGCCCAACGCCGCTTGCGGGACGCTGCGATGGCCGGTGGCGCCACGCTCGTTGATCCGGCGACGGTGTACCTCGATGCGACCGTGCAGTTGGGACATGACGTTACGGTGTACCCGAACACCTCGATCCGCGGCGCGTCCAGGATTGCGCGCGGCGCGTCCCTGGGGCCGAACGCGCAACTGAAGGACGCGGAGGTCGGGCCCGACGTGTACGTGGGGTCTGCCGTTGTAGAGGGGTCGGTGTTGGGGCCGCGGGTCAACGTGGGGCCGTTCTCCCACATCCGTCCGGGATGCGTGCTGGAGGAGGATGCGTTTGTAGGGTCGCACGTGGAGATCAAGGCGAGCCGCATCTGCTCCGGAGCGCACGTAGGACACTTCAGCTACATCGGCGATGCGGTTGTCGGCGCTGACGCAAACATCGGAGCGGGTACGGTTACGTGTAACTTTGACGGAGTGCTCAAACACGAGACAGAGATAGGAGAGGGCGCCTTCATCGGGAGCGACAGTCTACTGATCGCACCGGTGAAAGTGGGGGCGGGAGCCGTTACCGGAGCGGGCGCTGTCGTGAACAGAGACGTGCCTCCGGGTGGACGGGTCGCGGGTGTTCCCGCGAGACCGCTGGGCATGAGGAGCGGAAGGGCGCTGGTAGAGAAGGAGGAGGGGATATCCCTTGGATAGTGGCGATACGGCATTAGCGATCCTGTTGGTTCTTTCGGTAATGAGTTTCATGGGGCTGCACGCCGGTGTTGCGGGTCTGCCCCTGCTGAGGCGCGCAGTAGTGCGCGATGCCCTGCCCCGGTGGGGGCCCAGCGCATCGGCGGTGCGCCACCTTCGCACCAGACGTCAGGCGTATGAAGAGCTGATCTCGCTGCTGTTGCTCATGAGCGCGGCAGCCATCTCAGCGTCTGCGCTGGCCTTGGTCATGCGAGTCTTCTCCCTGCATTGGACGGCTATGGCCGGAGTGCTCATTGGCATGTGGCTCCTGCTGCTGTTGATGGTTCCGCTGGTGAAGTACATGGTGGAACGTCTCCCGGTGACCCAGTTGCTGATCTTCTGGGCGATAGGACAGACCTTGTTGTGGCCGCTGTTGCCCATTAGGCGGTTCTTCCGCTCCGGCTTGCGTTTTGCAGGTGGGGAACAGGAGACCGAGCAGGGGGGGAGCAACGGCGCCGAGAACGGCGGGGTGGTCCGGGACGTGCACGAGGAGATAGCTGAAGAGCAGCTCGAGCATCACGAACAAGAGATGATCCACGCGATCCTCCAGTTGGACGAGACGCTGGTGCGGGAGATCATGGCACCCCGCGTCGACATCGTCAGTGTGGAGGCGGGCACCTCGATCGAGCGCGCTGCGACAAGGATGCTGGACAGCGGCCATAGCCGCCTGCCGGTGTACGAGGACGTTCCGGACAACATCATTGGCATCCTCTACAGCCGGGACCTGCTCGCTGCCGCCCTAGCCGGCGTTCAGGACCAGCAGTTGCGCGATCTTATGCGGCCTGCCTTCTTCGTTCCTGAGAGCAAGCGCGTGGACGAGATGCTCACGGAGTTCCAGGCGCGCCGGATCCACATGGCCATCGTCGTCGACGAGTACGGCAGCACCGTCGGCATCGTTACCGTCGAGGACCTCATCGAGGAGATCGTCGGAGAGATCGAGGATGAGTTCGACAAGGGCCAGCCGGACATCCAGTGGCTCTCCGATGACGCTGCGCTCGTCGAAGCAAAGATGCCGGTCGACGATTTCAGCGAGACGTTCGGCGTCGAGGTCGAAGCCGACGGGTTCGATACCGTCGGCGGTCTGCTGTTCAGCCGTCTGGGGAAGGTTCCGACGGTGGGTGACCTGGTGGTGGAGAGCGGACTGGAACTGCGCGTGATGACGACGATCGGCCGGCGCGTGAAGCGCGTACAGGTCGCGCCTGCTCCTGTGGAAGTGTCGGCGGCGGATACGGACTAGGGCTTCGAACGTCCGTCCGTTCGCGTATAACCTCGCTCGCTATCCCCTGCGCCCCGGAGGACTGCCTTCATCGCTTCTAGCCAGCGACTCCTGTTGGCCTGACGGATGGGGTTCGCGGCGGGACCTGTTGAACCATTCGCTGTGCGAGTTGGAGCGCGCAGATGGCTCGCTGCTACCCGGAACAGGAGTGCGCCCACAAGTCGAGGGGCGGTGGGTGGGGAGAGAACCGTGCTGCGTCAGGCATCGCTGCACAGCTTCCTGCGGGCGGAGCGTCTATGCGGAGCGCAACAAGAAGAGGCCTCGGACGTATCCGGGCCTCTTCTCTGTTGTGCCTCGTTCGCTCTACGTTGGGGGTTACTTGACGAAGAGCGCGGTGCTCGCCTTGCCGCCGCCGTCACCGACAGCCTCGACCGAGTACATGCCTGCACCCAGACCGTCGTGCCTGACATCGACGGAAGCCATTCCACCGGCATTGGCGGTTGCCGAACCGAGGGAAGTCTCACTGCCGTCTTCGGCTAGCAGGGTTACTTCGATGCTCTCGCCTTCTTCGAAGCCGGTGAGCGCAGCGGTCGTGCTGACAGGCAGGTCAGCGGAGAAGTTGTTGCGGACTAACTCAACGCCCGCAGTGGACGAGTCGCCGTCAACGCCAGGGACGCCGGGGACGCCGGGGACGCCGGGCGTACCGGGGGCGCCATCCGCGCCATCCGCGCCATCTGCGCCATCCGCACCATCAGCGCCAGCGAGGCCTTGCGCACCGGTAGGGCCGGCGGGGCCAGCGGGGCCGGCGGGGCCTTGCGAGCCGGCAGGGCCTTCAGGGCCCGCGCATGCGGCCAACAGCAGGCCGAAGATTGCCACGAGAAGTACCAGGGACATGCTCTTGAGGCTGAAGCGGTTCATCGAACCCCCTTTCCGAATCGTACGAGGTGGACATCCGGGGGTCAGCTTCGTCTGTCTGAAGCCCACCACCATCAAGTCCTTTACGAACAACCGTCATGAATCATAGTAAGGCGACATTCTCAGGTCAATACTTTTCGACGCGCTTGTAAGGCGCTTCCGTGCAACCGCCGAGTGCGGCGTCGCCGGGGAGCGCACGTGGTAAGCATACACGGTACTCCGCGGTTTGGCGATACGCCGGTGACAAGACTGTAGGCTATACTTGCCCCATGCCCCCGTAGCTCAGTGGATAGAGCACCGGCCTCCGGAGCCGGTGGCGGGAGTTCGAGTCTCCCCGGGGGTGCCACCTTCCGCTCCGATCTCGCCGGAGCCGCAAGAGGTTCTTCCATGACCACGACTTCGTCCACACGCCTGCCGGAGAACGTCCGTCCGGTGCACTACCGCCTGACACTGGAGCCCGACCTCGATTCGTTCACATTCACGGGGCACGAGGAGATCGAGGTTACGGTGGCGTCGCCCACCTCCGATGTGACGCTGAACGCGTCCGAGATGAACGTCTCCCGCGCCGTAGCGGAAGCAGCGGGTGGCGAGTCAGAGGCGACCGCCATCGAACACGATGAGGAACAGGAACGCGTAACACTGCGCTTCGCGTCCCCGCTTCCGGCCGGCCAAGCCGTGCTGCGCCTGGAGTTCACCGGCGAGTTGAACGACCAGTTGCGAGGCTTTTACCGCAGCTCCTACGTAGACAGCGAAGGCGTCGAGCGGCGCCTCGCTACCACGCAGTTCGAGGCCACGGACGCCCGTCGCGCGTTCCCTTGTTGGGACGAACCCTCGGTGAAGGCGTCGTTTGATGTCACGCTCGTCGTGCCGGAGGAGTTGGAGGCCATCTCCAACATGCCCGTCGCTTCCACCGAGCCCGCGTCAGCCGGCCGCAAGGCCGTCACGTTCGATCGGACGCCAGCGATGTCTACCTACCTGCTCGCCTTCATCGTCGGAGACATGGCGTGCGTCCAGGGCGATGCGGACGACGGCACGCTCGTGCGCGTCTGGGCAACGCGCGGCAAGGAGGAGTTGGGCCGATTCGCGCTGGAGAACAGCATCGCCGCGCTCCGCTACATGAACGACTACTTCGGCATCCCGTACCCGCTGGCGAAGATGGACCACATCGCGGTGCCGGACTTCGCCGCAGGCGCGATGGAGAACTGGGGCGCGATCACCTACAGGGAGACCGCGCTGCTGTACGACCCGGAGAACTCTGCGCCGCAGGCGAAGCAGCGGATATTGGAAGTGGTCGCGCACGAGATGGCGCATATGTGGTTCGGCGACCTCGTGACGATGGAATGGTGGGACGACCTCTGGCTCAACGAGTCGTTCGCCTCGTGGATGGGCGACAAGACGGTCGACCATCTCTACCCGGAGTGGGAGATGTGGACGCAGTTCGTTTCCCACAACACGAACGCCGCGCTCGGGCTGGACGGCCTGCGCAACTCTCACCCCATCGAAGCAAACGTGGACGACCCCGCGGAGATACGGGAACTGTTCGACGCCATCAGCTACAGCAAGGGCGGCTCCGTCCTCCGCATGCTGGAGGATTACGTCGGTGCTGAGACGTTCCGCAAGGGGCTGCACGCCTACCTGAGCGGTCATGCCTACGGCAACGCGCGCGGCGCGCACCTGTGGGACGCCATCAACACGGCGGCTGAGGCAGAGGGCCTCGGGCTCGGTGTGCCGGTCGTTCCGCTGATGGAGGCGTGGATCAAGCAGACCGGCTACCCGGTGCTCACTGCGGAGATTGCGCGAGGAGCGGAGCAGGGAGAAGCAACTGTCGAGCAGTCCCGTTTCCTCTACGACCACCTGCTCGGTGAGGCTGCGGACGCTGCACTCTGGCCGGTGCCTGTATCGATAGCGCACGGCGGGAACGGCGCGCCCTCCAAGCACGTCCTCTCTGGCGAGGGCGCGCGATTCGCGACCGGCGCAGGCGCCGATTGGGTGAAGCTCAACGCTGGGCAGACCGGCTTCTTCCGCGTCGCCTACACCGGGGAGGAGTGGCGCAGGCTGGGCGAAGCGATCGCCGCAGGCGCGTTGCCGCCCGTCGACCGGCTTGGCCTGCAGAACGACGCCTACGCGCTGGTGAAGTCAGGTCACCTGCCTGCGACCGTGTTCCTCGAGCTGGCCGAGTCGTTCGTTGGCGAGACGGACGCCATCGTCTGGGGCGACCTCGCGGCGAACCTGCGCGGATTGGAGAGCCTCCTGGCGTCGACACCGCACCTGGATGCGTTCCGCTCTTACGCGCGCTCCTTGTTCGCGCGTATCGCAGCACAGGTGGGCTGGGACGCACAGCCCGGCGATGGCCATCTGGAGTCGCTGCGGCGCAGCATCGTCATCAATCAATTCGGCGGCTACGGTGACGAGGGGACGCTCGCCGAGGCGCTGACGCGGTTCCGCAAGCACGCGAGCGGCGAGCAGACGCTCGTGCCTGACATGCGCGCCGCTGCGTTCGGGCTATCGTCACAGCAGTCGGGACGAGACGTCGCCGATGCGCTCTGGCGCCTCTACGACACCACCGACCTGCACGAGGAGAAGGTGCGCATCCTCGGGGCGCTGACGCGCACGCGGGACAGCGGACTCCTCGCCGACCTGCTCGACAGTTCACTGAGTGACCGGGTGCGCTCGCAGGACACGCCCATCGTCCTCATTCAGGCCGGCGCCAGTCCTGACGGGCGCGAGCAGACGTGGAAATTCGTACGGGACAACTGGGGCGAGCTGGACCGCCGCTACGGCAAGGGTGGGTTCGCCATCATGCGCCTCGTCGGCATCGCGGCCGGGTTCGCCAGCGCGGAGCGCGAGGCAGAGACGCGCGAATTCTTCGAAACGCACCCCGCGCCGTCTGCCGCGCGCTCGGTCCAGCAGTCGTTGGAGAGCATCCGGCTCAACACGGAGTGGGTGGAGCTGAACGCGGAAACGGCGGGAGCATGGCTCGCATCGCGCGCCTGACGCTCATCCGTGCTCGTTGTTCGTGGAAGGGCGGCTTTGCTATAGTTGGTAGGACGTTCCGAGATTCCCGAGGCAGGTGAAAACAACATCCATGGTTGACCATGACGTTCTGGTTGTGGGGGCGGGGCTGGCTGGGATGAGGGCCGCGATCGCAGCGCACCGGGTGGGCGCGAACGTGGCGATGATGAGCAAAGTGCACCCGGTGCGGAGCCATTCGAATGCTGCTCAGGGCGGCATCAACGCGGCGCTCCGCGGTGAAGACGACTCCGTCGATTCCCATATCTTCGACACGGTGAAGGGCTCCGACTACCTCGGAGACCAGGACGCCATCGAATACATGTGCATCGAAGCGCCGGGCGAGATCATCGCGCTGGAGCACATGGGCGTCATCTTCAACCGCGATGACGAAGGCCGACTGGGGACGCGGGCGTTTGGCGGCGCGAGCTACGCGCGCACCTTCTTCGTGGCGGACATCACGGGCCAGGCGATCCTGCACGTCATGTACGAGCAGATCATCAAGGCCGGCGTCCGCTCCTACGAGGAATGGTTCGTCACCGACCTCATCATCGAGGACGGTCAGTGCCGCGGCGTCATCGCTATGGAGATGCTCACCGGCAAGATTCGGGCCATTACGGCCAAGGCAGTCATCCTCGCGGCAGGCGGCGTCGGCAGAGCGTTCGAACCGAGCACCAACGCACTCATCTGCACCGGCGACGGCATGGCGCTCGCCTACCGCGCGGGCGCGACGATGTTGGACATGGAGATGGTGCAATACCACCCGACGACCCTCGCCGGCAACGGCGTGCTTCTCTCGGAAGCCGCGCGCGGTGAGGGCGCATACCTGCTCAACTCCAAGGGCGAGCGCTTCATGGAGCACTACGCTCCCAAGATGAAGGAGCTGGCCTCACGCGACGTGGTCTCGCGCTCCGAGCAGACGGAGATCGAGGCGGGGCGCGGCGTGGACGGCTGCGTACTGCTGGACCTGCGCCACCTGGGACGGGAACTGATCCTCACGAAACTGAAGTACATCCATGAAGCCGCACGGGACTACGCGGGCGTCGACATGGTGGAAGAGCCCGTGCCCATCCGGCCGGGGCAGCACTACATCATGGGCGGCATCAAGACGGACGTGGACACTCGTGCGTGGGACATCACCGGCAGTGCCGGATGGGATGGCCCGCGCGGGCTGTTCGCGGCAGGCGAGACGGCATGCGTCAGCGTGCACGGCGGGAACCGCCTCGGCGCGAACTCGCTGCTGGAGACGGTCGTCTTCGGAAAGCGCGCGGGCGAGGTCGCTACCGACTATGCGCGTGAAACGCCGGACTTCACCGTCTCCGAATCGCATCTGAAGGAAGCAGAGGGGCGCATCAAGGCGCTGATGGACCGTCCTGACAATGGCGAGATGACTGCGACGCTGCGGCTCCGCATGGGCCAGGTGATGAACGAACACCTCGCCGTTTTCCGCACGGAAGAAGGGATGCAGACCGCGCTCAGCAACATCCACCTGCTCAAGGAGCGGTACGCGTCTCTGCCGGTGAAGCACAAGGGCAGCGTCTACAACACGGACCTCATCTTCCACATGGAGCTCGGCTACATGCTGGATGTATCGGAGACCATTGCGGCTTCCGGCCTGCTCCGCAAAGAGAGCCGCGGAGCGCACTTCCGCCGGGACATCCCGGAGCGCAACGACGCGGACTGGATGAAGCACACCACTGCACGCCTCGGCGACAGTGGCACGGAAGTGGGAACGCTGCCCGTATCGGTGACGCGATGGGAGCCCCAGGCGAGGGTGTACTAGGTGCGAGCACGCTTCCCGCTCTGGCGGCGGGACGATTGAGGCAGAACAGGTTCGCTGCCGTTGTTCAGGATAGAGGGAGGAACGAGACTACATGCAGGCGAAGTTACGGGTTCAGCGGTACGACCCTGAGAGTTCCGGCCAGCCCCATCTGCAGGACTACGACGTTGATGTGCCAGAGCACTTCTCAGTGCTGGACGCGCTCGTCAAGGTCCGCGAGGAGATAGACCCAAGCCTCGCGTTGCGCTGCTCCTGCCGCGCGGCCATCTGCGGCTCCTGCGCGATGCGGGTGAACGACCGCGCTCGGCTTGCCTGCAACACGCGCATCACCTCGGTCATCGATGAGGGCGGCGAGGTGAAGGTCGAACCGATGGGCAATCAGCGGGTCGTGAAGGACCTGGTGATCGACCTGCAACTGTTCTGGGGCAAGGTGCGCGCGGTGGAGCCGTACCTCCAGCCGGACCAGGAGCCGGAGGAGGAGTTCATCGCCTCCAACGAGTCCATGCTCAACCTGCTCACGCCCATGGGCTGCATCATGTGCGGCGCGTGCGTGTCGGACTGCACGGCGCTGGAAGTGGACGAAAACTTCCTCGGCCCCGCGGCGCTGGCGAAGTCGTACAGATTCGTCGCCGACCCTCGGGACGATCAGGGGAAGCAGCGCCTGAGCACCCTTAACGAGTACGGCGGCGTGTGGGACTGCACGCGCTGTTACATGTGCGTCGAGGTCTGCCCGAAGGGCGTCGCGCCGATGGACCGCATCATGGAACTGCGTGAGTCGGTGATGCAGTCGGGAGCCCCGAGCACGCCCGGAGCGCGGCACGTCGAGTCGTTCACGCGCTCGGTCGCGCGGACGGGCTGGCTCGACGAGGCGATGCTCGCGGTCGACTCCTGGGGCAAGTTCAACGTGCCGAAGCTGTTGAGCGAGGCGCCGCTGGGCATCCGCGCGCTGCGCAGGCGCAAGTTCCCGCTGCCCGCGCCGTTCCACCACAAGCTCCCCGGACATGAGAATGTGCGCCGCATCTTCGAGCGCGCCGAAGCAACCAAGGAGTGACGATGAAGTACGCTTTCTATCCCGGATGCGTATCGCGCGGGGGAACGCCCGAGCTGTACACGTCCACCATGGCCATCGCCGGGGAGCTCGGCTTGGAGCTGGAAGAGATTCACGGCGCGTCCTGCACAGGCGCGGGCGTGCTGCAGGAGAAAGGTCAGAAGCTCGGCGACACACTCAACGCCCGCACGTTCGCGATGGCGGAGCGCATGGGGCTCACGACCATCCTGAACATCTGCTCCACCTGCCAGGGCGTGATGGCGCAGGCGAACCATCGCCTGCTTGCTGACCCTGACTACCTCGCCGACGTGAACCGGGAACTGCGCTACGAAGGGCTGGAATACACCGGGCGCGTCGTCATCAAGCACCTCGCCTGGGTGCTCGTCGAAGAGGTGGGACTGGACGCGTTCAGGAACCTCGTGAAGAACCCGCTGCGTGAATTGAAGGTCGCGCCGTTCTACGGCTGCTACATCCTCCGCCCGTCGTGGGCGCTCGGGCTCGACGAGAACCCCGGACGCGAGCAGTACCTGGAGCAGATCATCGAGGCCTGCGGCGCGGAGCCGGTGAACTTCCCCGGACGTACCAAGTGCTGCGGCTTCCCCATCATGCTCATCAACGAGCGCAACTCCATGCGGATGGTCGCGAACCACACGACGAGCGCCCGCGAGCACGGCGCTGACACTATGGTGACGCCGTGCCCGCTCTGCCACCTCAATCTGGACGGTCAGCAGCCTAAGGCGTCCGCCCAGCGCGGCGAGAAGATCAACATGCCCATCCTGCACCTTCCCCAGATGATCGGCCTTGCGATGGGCCTCTCGCCGAAGCAACTCGGCATGGGCCAGCACATCATCAGCACGAAGCCGCTGCTGGAGAAGGCAAGCGTCCACGCCTAGGGCGGCATTGCATCCCCACGAGTCCGTGTGAACAAGAGAGGGTAGTCAACGATGTCGAAAGTAATCACTGGCGTATCCGTTGTCGTGGCTGTCATCGCCCTGGCCGTGGCGGTCTTCGCGCTGACGAGCAGCGATTCCGATGAAGCCGCCCCGACGAAGGCAGACCGTGCTGCCTACACGGTCGCGTACGTGGATGAATTGCTCCGCCGGTACGAAGAGGACGGCCTCGACTCCACGATCGCGTACTACAACTCGCAGGAGAGTGTCGACGGGCCGTGGTACGGGATCATCATCGATGAGAATGGGTACACCATAGGCCACCCGCGCGAGGAGATACGCGGTCGCGACCCGAACCTGCGCGTGGACGCGACCGGCTACTTCTACGGCGACGACCTGCTGGGTGTGGATGAGGATGGCGGCTGGGTGGACTACGTCTTCCTGAACCTGGCCACGGGTAATCAGGAGATGAAGCACACGTGGGCTGTGAAGCGTGACGGGATCCTCTTCGCCTCTGGCTGGTACGAGCGGTACATAGCCGCGCCGTTGAGCAAATCGGACCCGGCGGGGTACACGGTCTCGTTCGTCCAGCAGGCGATCGACCGCTACGAGCGCGAAGGGCGCGAGGCGGCATTCGCGTACTTCGACAGCGAAGAGGGCGAGGACGGGCCGTGGTACACGTCGGTGCTGGAGGACGGGCGCATCGCTGCCCACCCGACCGAGGGCCTGCGCGGCGATGAGGTAGCCCCCCTGACCGACATCAACGGCTACAACTTCGGGCCGGACCTCCTTGCGGCGACGGAGGAGGGCGCCTGGGTTACGTACGTCTTCCGGAACAGGGAGAGCGGGCAGGACGAGCGCAAGCACTCCTGGGTGGTGCGCCACGACGGCCTGCTGTTCGTCTCCGGGTGGTACGAGCGCGACTACTAGGGGCGCGTGAGTCAGGCGGCTGAGAAGCCGATGTCCGCCTCGTAGGCGGACATGATCTCCGCTGCGAACTCCTGCAGCGATTCGAACGGGGCCGGGCCGGGAGGCATATCCTCCTCGTCCGGCTCCTCTTCATCGAGTTCCCCTACCGCCTCTTCTTGCGCGCGGTTGAACGCATTGCGGAGCACGAGGGCGGCTGAGCGGCGGACGTGCGCGAGGATGAGGCCGTACTCGAAGCTCATGCTCAGTGCGTTCTGCGCCGTTTCGAGGTCGGCGTGCTCGGCCTCTTCCAGGGCCTTCAGCAGATCGTCGATGAAGTCCTCGGGCTCCAGCGGCTCGGTGGAGCGCCGCGCGGCGTCGGCGTGCTGCTCCAGCGGCTCGCGGCACTCCGCGATGATGTGCTCCACGACGTTCGGGTGCGTCTGCTCCAGCACCGGTTCGATACGGTCGGGGAAGTCCACGCCCACGGCGCAGCCGAGCGCGAACGCGGCTACGGCGGCCTCGGAGAGCGGGCCGCTGTCGAAGAACGGCTCGCCGTCGTGCTCGTGCGGGGCCAGGCCCTCGAGGTAGAAGACGACGACAACGTCGGTGAACGCGGCAGGGCTTTCGGGGCCGTCGCCGCTGCTGACGGGCTCCAGCGGGATGATGCGGTCCGCCACGGCGTCAGCCAGCGGGCGCGTTCGCCATCACGTCAACGAGCTCGCGCACCCCATCGGCGGACTTTTCGAGCAGCGCCTTCTCGTCCGCCGTCAGGTCGAGTTCGACGACCCGCTCGACGCCGCCGGCGCCGAGGATGACCGGCACGCCCATGTAGATGCCGTCGATGCCGTACTCGCCCTCGAGCAGCGCGGCGCACGGCAGCAGGCGCTTCTGGTCCAGCAGGATGGCGTCGACCATCTCCGCGGACGCGGCCGATGGCGCGTAGAACGCGCTGCCGGTCTTCAGCAGCGCGACGATCTCGCCGCCGCCGCCCTGGGTGCGCTTGATGATGCGGTCCAGCGCCTCGGCGTCCAGCAGCTTGCTGATGGAGACGCCGCCGACGGTCGTGTACTGCGTGAGCGGCACCATCTGGTCGCCGTGGCCGCCGAGCACGTACGCCTGCACGTCCTTCACCGAGACGCCCAGTTCCCACGCGAGGAACGTGCGGAAGCGGGCGGTGTCCAGCACGCCGGCCATGCCGACGACGCGGTTCTTCGGGAAGCCCATGCCGGAGGCGATCGAGTACGCGTGCTGCACCATCGCGTCCAACGGGTTGGAGACCACGACGATGACCGCGTTGGGGGAGCGGGGCGCCACTTCCGACACCACCGACCCCACGATCTTCATGTTCGTGAAAAGCAGATCGTCCCTGCTCATGCCGGGTTTGCGGGCGATGCCCGCCGTGATGACGACCACGTCCGAGTCGGCGGTCTCATCGTAGCCGTTCGTGCCCACGATGGAGCCGTCGACGCCCAGCACCGGGCCGGACTGGGCGAGGTCCAGCGCCTTGCCCTGCGGCATGTCCTCGACGACGTCAACGAGGACGACGTCCATGTAGCCGCGCTCGAAGAGGCGCTGTGCGGTGGTTGCGCCGACGTTTCCCGCGCCGACGACGGTTACTTTCTTGCGTGCCATCTGTCCTCCGTCATTCCCGCGGAGGCGGGAATCTCGCATCCCTGTTGTTCGTGGGAGGGCCCGCTAGGCGTAGACGTAGCCTTCCCATTTGCTCTTGAGGCCGGAGTCGCTGACCGTGGCGACGATGTAGTCGCCGAACTCGCCGGTCGTCGCGCCGGTGTCGCGGCCCGTGGTGACGGCCTTGCGCTCGTACTGGCCGCAGACGTCCAACGCCATGTTCACGTTCTCGGCGAGGCCGGAGAAGCCGATGTGCTCCAGGAGCATCGCGCCTGCGCGCACCATGGAACTGGGGTCGGCGTACTGGGCGCGGCCCTCCGTCACCATGCGGGGCGCGCTGCCGTGGATGGCCTCGAACATCGCGCTGGTCGTGCCGATGTTGGCCGACCCCGCGGTGCCGACGCCGCCCTGTATCTGCGCTGCCTCGTCGGTGAGGATGTCGCCGTACATGTTGGGGAGGGCGAGCACCTGGAAGTCGCTGCGGCGGGCGGTGTCCAAGAGCTTGGCGGTCATGATGTCGATGTACCAGGCGTCCCAGGAGATGCCGGGGTAGTTCTCGGCGACCTCACGGGCGACGTCGAGGAACTTGCCGTCCGTCGTCTTGACGATGTTCGCCTTCGTGACGATGGTGACGCGTTCCTTGCCGGTCTTCTTCGCGTGGGCGAAGGCCGCGTCGATGATGCGGCGGGAGCCCTGGGTGGTGATAACGCGGAAGTCTATGGCGAGGTCTTCCGTGATGTTGATGCCGTTGGAGCCGAGGGCGTACATGTCCTCCGTGTTCTCGCGGAAGAACGTCCAGTCGATGTTCTCGGCGGGGATGCGGACGGGCCGCACGTTGGCGAAGAGGTCCAGCGCCTTGCGCATGGAGACATTCGCGCTCTCGATGTTCGGCCAGCCGTCGCCCTTCTCAGGCGTGTGCGTCGGGCCCTTGAGCGTGACGTGGCACTCCTTGATCTCTTCGAGCACGTCGTCCGGGATGGACTGGAGCTTGGCGGCGCGGTTCTCGATGGTGAGTCCATCGATGTTGCGGAACTGCACCTTGCCGCTCTTCACCTCGCTGTCCAGCAGCTGTTCGAGGACGCGCTGCGATTCGTAGGTGATGGTGGGGCCGATGCCGTCGCCTCCCAGCATGCCGATGACGATGGGGTTGATCTTGGAGTAGTCGGTGGGCGCAGGGGCGCTCTTCAGGCGCTCGACGCGCTCCAATTGCTCCTCAACCAGTCCCCCGAAATGGTCTCTCGCCCTGTCGATAACGCTGTTGTCGGCCAAACCGACACCTCCTTCTGCTGCGATGGACCTATCCCCGCGCTGCTGTCTGGGAGCCCGTCATTCCCGCGAAGGCGGGAATCCAGTTCCCTGCGCGTCCTAGCCGGACGCAGGCGTTGCCGCCAGAGGCTCACGGGGGTCGTTTCTCCACACGCCCGCCGGTCTCGCGCCGTTCCGGTCAGGTGCGGCGATTATACGGAGAGGCAGGCGTGCCCGGCAAGCGCGAAGACTCCCTGCCAGGGAACCGGCCATACCTACGCGGGTGGGGAGGGGCCGCCAACCGGCTCGCTCTGGTAGGGCATATACCCGGCGTTGCGCAGCCGCTCCCATACCTCCTCAGAGTGAGCGTAGTTCCTGGTCTCGAGGGTGAGCTGGATCTCTACGTTCCCCAGGTGCACCGTCGGGGCATGCCTGAGATGACCTATGTCCAGCACGTTTACCTGGCATTCGGATACGACGCTCAGCAGCCGGCTCAACTGACCCGGGCGGTCCTCCAGCATGACCCGTAGCACAAGGTAGCGCCCCGCGTGGGCGAGACCGCTTTCCACCACCCTCGCGATCAAGTGCGAGTCCACGTTGCCGCCGCTGAGCACCACCGCCACCTTCTGCCCGGCGACCTGGGTCTTCCCTCCCAGCACAGCGGCAAGCCCAACCGCCCCGGCCCCCTCCACGAGCAGCTTGCTCCTTTCCAGGAGAAGCATCATCGCCTGAGTGACCTCATCCTCCTCAACGACAACCGTGTCGTCCACGTAGCGCTTGACCAGGGGAATGGTGAACTCCCCCGGCGTACCCACGGCGATGCCATCGGCTACGGTGGGCTCCGGCTTCACCGTGAGGCGCTCGTTAGCCTTGCTCGACTCGATAAGGGCGGTGGCCGCTGCCACTTGCACGCCGATCACCCTGACGCCCGGCGCCGTCTCCTTTATCGCCAGTGCGATACCCGAGATCAGGCCTCCACCCCCCATGGGCACGACAACCGTGTCCAGGTCTTCTACCTGCTCGAGCATCTCCAGGCCGATCGTTCCCTGCCCCGCAATGATGGCCGGGTCGTCGAAGGCGTGGATGAAGGTCAGGTCGTTCTCCTGCATGACTCGCCTGGCATGCATCTGGGCCTGGTCGAAGTCATCGCCCTCGAGCAGCACCGTCGCTCCGTAGCCCCGTGTGGCTTCCACCTTGGGGAGGGAGGCTCCGACGGGCATCACGACAGTGCAGGGTATGCCAGCATGCCCGGCCGCCAGGGCAACTCCCTGGGCGTGGTTTCCGGCGCTGGCGGTGATCACGCCTCTGGCCTTCTGCTCCGGGCTCAAGGCAGCGATCTTGTTGGCAGCACCCCGGACTTTGAAGGAACCCGCTCGCTGCAGGTTCTCTGCCTTGAGGAGAAGCTCGCACTCCGCCAGGTCGCCCAGCGAGCGAGCGGGCAGCATGGGCGTCTGGAGCACCAGATGCGCGATGGAGCTCCGGGCCCGGTGGATATCCTGCAGGGTCACAGACGGTCTCATCCTTACACCAGCCCTTCGAGCGCGGTCTGTCTTGGCAGCGTAGATGGTGCGCTCCTTCGGGAGGCGCCTCGCCTACCTCTTAATTTTAAGCCGCAAGGAGAGGCGCCGCCACCATTCCGGGCGCTTGTATGGACGGCTCCCACACTTGCGAGTAAGGCGTCATTCAAGGCGTCAACGTTACGAGTGAAAAGACGTGGGTATGAAGCGTGCCCCACAACCAGATCCAAGATCCGAGCCTTACGAGTGACACCATGGGGTTTTCTGTTCTTGGATCCTTGGGCGACAAGGCCGTGGCCTGCTTCCGCGTTCAAGAATCCAAGAACAGAACGAGGAAGGGGTGTGCAATCTTTCCGTCGCAAGCCCCCGCCCATAGGCGGGCCGCAGATTCCGGCATGGCCTGCAGGCGCTGCGCGTCCAAGGGTCATCCATCCAGCGTAAGCGGGCTGGGACGACCGCGAAAGGGGCGGGTGTCACAGTCCGGGTGCGGAGTTCAGCGCCGTACAAGGGTGCGCCGGAGGCAGGATGCTCAGGCCGGGTCTGCGAGGGTCTGGCTGACCAGTGACAAGCCGGATCGCAGCCTGTCCTGCCAGTCCGGTTGCGGATAGCGAACGACGTTCGTGCATATCCTGAAGACGCAGGCCGCCTCGCGGAAGGCAAGCTCCCGCTTGCTCCAACCGAACCGCTGGAGCGCAGCGCGGCGGAAGACGCCGTGGTACGCGCTCCTCGCGCGGGCGCTCCCATCGCTTCTGGATTGAACTGCCCACCGCAGGTGCGCGAGGAAGTTACCCACGTCCAGCAGCGGGTCTCCCATTCCGATCTCCTCGAAGTCCACCAGCGCGACCCTGCCGTCCGGTAACGCCAGCATCTGGTCGTCATAGAAGTCGTTGTGCGCCATCCCGCTCGGCTGCCATGAGTCGATGAAAGGGGCCAATGACCGGACGACGAGTCTCAGATGGCCAAGCGCTTCCGCGTTCCCTTTGAGGGCGAACGCGATGATTCGCCTTGCGTGGCGGTACAGTCCCGGCAGATCGAAGGGACGCCCGCCGTCTACCGGGGGCGGTGCGTTCCACAGCGTTTCCAGCCCGTCGAGCAGGACTGCGGGGTCCGGTTGGCCGCCTCGCCGGATCTGCTCTCGCAGGTTCTTGCCCGGTATCTCCGACAGCCACACCGTTCCTCCCTTGCGCCAGTGGCCCGTGATGCGGGGCACGACGAAACCGGACGCCCCTATCAGTTCCGCGGCGCGCAGCAGCGGAGGTATGGCCGCAGGACGCATCACACGGGCGTAGAGCCTGACCTTGTCCACTCTGTGACGCAGCACGGCGCGGTTGCCGGGCCGGTAGCGGACCACCTGGACGCTGATGCGGCGCGCCGGCACTGCCATGACGTGCCGGTTGACCAGGCCGAGTGCGGTCTCCGAGTCCGCTGCCTCCTTCAGCCCTGGCAGGTAGGGATCGTCCGGGAACTGGAATACCTCCATCGGCCGCTCCCGCCGGAGCATGACGGCAAAGTAGTCCGAGGGGATGTAGTCGTCCGGGGCCCACTCAACGATGTAGCTGACCAGCGCGCTCCTGCCGGGGGTGTGCGTGAACTGCCGTACGCGGACCTGCTCGGGTGGCACCTCGAGGTGTCCGACGTGTTCACGGTACCTTTGCCATACCCACTCCGCGTCAAAGAGGTTGGACAACTCTTCCAAGCCGGGGTCGTCGGGCGGGGCGATCTGAGGAGACAGCGGAACGGCGGCGAACGGAGCCTTCGCGCTGTTCTCAACTGTTGTTGTCGTCGTCACTGTCGTCGCTATCGGGGGCGGACACGGCAGTCTGAGGCGTGGGGGTATCAGGCGTGGGAGTATCAGGCGTGGGAGTATCAGGCGTGGGAGTATCAGGCGTGGGAGTATCAGGCGTGGGAGTATCAGGCGTGG
>Ga0209021_1000076_pt1 | contig 130744 bp, 122 predicted proteins | sample PinacodermFT_FD_187299 | JGI IMG/M metagenome (GOLD analysis project Ga0209021, IMG submission 187299) | Host-associated microbial community of the marine sponge Aplysina aerophoba from Gulf of Piran - sponge pinacoderm, lysed by freeze-thaw... | ecosystem: Host-associated > Porifera > Sponge... | reverse complement strand
AACCGGATAGTATTCCGATTATCAGCGCAAGCTCTAAGTGCTCCACACCAATGAGAGCGCTCAACACGATTAGGACGCTGATGCCGGGCATCATGATCATAATGTCCGCAAGCCTCATAAGCAGCATATCGACAACGCCGCCGAAGTAAGCAGCCACTGCGCCCACAGTAGTTCCGATGGTCACGGTCACCACGGCGGCCAGCAGTCCGAGCAGAAATTCCGCGCGTGCGCTGAACATCAACTGGCTGAGAATATCCCTGCCCAGCGGGTCCGTGCCTAGAAGATGGTTCCGGCTGGGAGGAGCAGGCTGGCGCACTTCATCGAATGAGTAGCCCACGACCGGATCGTAAGTACTCTGATCCCATACGCTGTTCATCAGAATCGGATGGGCAAGGGCGAGCAGAGCATAGAAACAGATAATTGCCAGTCCCACCAATCCGACTCGCGTTCCCACAAACATTGACCAGTTTTGCCTGATGCTGCGAGTAGCCAGTACAAGACGAGCTTTCCAGACCGAGTCCGGATATGGCTGATCGTGGCTGGAATTAGGGACATATTGCAAGGCTATCAATACCTGATTCTTGGGTCCAGATACACGTAGAGTATGTCCGCTGCGAGGTGTGCCACTAACACGAAAATGCCCACGAAGACGAAGGCACCGACAGCGAGAGGCAGGTCTTCAGAAACCGCCGCTGACACGAGTGTCTGACCCATTCCGGGCCAAGAAAAGATCGACTCGATGATGATGCCCCCGTCAACAGCGAAGGCAAGACTGAACACGAAACTCGTGACGACTGGAAGCAACGCGTTACGTGCTACATGCTTGTCACGCACCTGATTCTCAGGTAGTCCTTTAGCACGCGCCGCCATAACATAGTCCTCGCGCATCGTCTCCAGCATGCTGTTGCGCGTCAGTAGCATCGTCCCCGCGAAGCTGATCAGTGTCAGAGTGATGACGGGAAGGGCCATATGCTTGACAATGTCCCACGCAAGGTATCCCACTCCGCTCGACAGCCAGGCTAGCGCCGCGGCGACGAGCGAGGCAGCTACGACCCCGGACAGGATAAATCGAGCGCCCGAAACGCGTTTTTTTGTGGTTAAGAGGAATGCGAGAAATACCACTACCGATAGTGCAATAGCGGTGATTATCATCCGGTAGAAGACGGTATTGGCATCTACGGAAGAGTCTCGCCATACGATTGGATCGAGAAATTTGCCAATCGGAAACCAGCCCGCCTTGAAGGCGAACAGCCAGATCATCATTAGTCCGAACCAAGGAGTGAATACGGTGTACAGCGTGACCCCGCTTATGGTCGATGCGTACTCGGTCCAAGTCCCCCTACGCCACGCGATTATCTTTCCCAGCGCAAAGCCCAGGTAGAATGAAATCACTGAGGCGGTAATGAACAGCACCAGCGTCCTGGGAAGCCTCTCAGCAATGACGTCAGACACACTTCTCGGATAGTGACTGAAAGACACCCCGAAATTGCCTGTCAAAGTATTCTTCACATGGAGGAGATACTGCTTCCAGAGCGGCTCATTAACCCCGAAGAGATCCCGCAGCTTCTCGCGCGTTTCCGGCGGAAGATCGGGATTGAGCGCGTAGAGGTTGCTTACGTCGCCCGGCTGCGCGTTCACGATGAAGAACACGATTGACAGGAAGACGAACAGCGTCAGTAAAATCTGCGCAATTCTCTTGAGTACGTAAGTCGCCATTCCCCGGCTACTTAATCAGCGCTGCGGTCTGCATTCCGTTCAGCCCCGACAGACCGCCAAATACATCGGTGTAAGGGTATTCGATCCTGGACGATCTGTAGGTATCAAGCTTGGGGATGGTAAACAGCGGCACATAAGGCAGGTCTTCCGCAAGCATCTCCTGAATGCGGAACATCTTTTCACGCGCCTCTTCCACACTTGTTTCGGACAACAGCGAGAAGGAAAAGTCATCGAATTCCTGGTCTGAGTAGCCACCCCAGTTGTATCCTCCTTCTTCGTTCTCCGGCGCGTGGCGAGAGTGGAAGAAGTTCTCAACATAGTCGGGGTACAGTGACAGACTCCATCCAAGCATCCACATGTCGAGGTCTTCCTGGACAGTGTCGCTGAAGAGTTGCGCTACCAAGACGTTGAAGCCCACAAGGTTGGCCCGCGCCGGGATACCCAGATCGTTAAGCCAGCGCTCTATCCATATTGCGAACGTCGCTCTGAGCGGGTCGTAACCAGGGCTGGGCGCTATCAGTTCTAGGGGTGGAACTTCCGTGCCGTCTGGCATTCTCAGGCCCTTTGCTTGCACTTCAACGAAGTTCCCGTCTTCACTCATCTCAGGCTCTTGTTCGTAGGTGAAGCCCGCGCTCTTTAGAAGTTCGACTGCCTGCTCCAGGCGCTCGGTCCTCGTCAGTCCTTTGCCGAATTGCGGTACATCAGGATTGTGCCAGAAGGTGTTCCCTTCGGGTACGACCGAGTACATGGGAATCGTAGAGTCCTGAAGTATAGTCTGGGACACGAACTCCTTGTCGATAATCGTAGCGACCGCCTGCCGAAACTCCTTAGAACTCATGGGGGCTTTGCGGGTGTTAAAGCCCATGTAGAACATTCCATTGTCGGCGTTGGATACGATTGTGAGGTCATTTGCCGACCTGATCCGATCCTGGAAGCCCTTCTCCAACCCGAGCGGGTTGAACAGGTAGTCAATGTCTCCGTTCGTGAGTGCTAGTATTGCCGCGTCCTGGTTGCCATATATGCTGAACAGTGCCGTCTCCATATGTGGGCCGACTTCGTACTCGAGAGTCTTTTCGCCCTCGCCCTGTCCATAGAAGACCGAGTCATATCCGAGGCGATCATTGGCCTCGGCGTAGGCTCCGTTCTCGTACTCTGTTATTACTGCTCCCTTCCAAGCGTAGTTGGCTGCCGCGTCGTTTTCGAAGAAGGCGCCGGGTTCCCACTTGGAGAAGGTAAATCCGCCGATCGTAGGTTCATTCTCCGGCACATGCGCGAACAGCGCTTCGATCCGCTGCTCTACATCGCCAGAACCCTTGATGTCTTCCACGACCGGAGCCCAATAGTGCGCAGCCATGATGGGCATAAAGCCAAGGCCGAACTGCCAGACGCTGAGGCCGGGAGTCTGCGGGTTACCCTCGTCGTCGGTGGTTTTGAAAAATGCCTTTATGCGATAGTCGTCTAGTGCTTCAACGCGTTCTACAAACGCACTGTCAACCGAATTTGCCCAACTGGAGCCGAGCTGTAGGTCGAGAACCGTGTTGACCGTGAATACGAAATCGTCAGAGGTCAGTGCTTCGCCATCGCTCCATTGGATGCCTTCTTTCATCTGGACTTCTGCTGTCCAAAACTCTGATCCGTCCACCGTCTCCTTCACCAGTTCAGTCGGAAAGTCCTCTGCAACGACAGGAATCCAGTCGAAGCGCTGGTCGGAGTAGCCGTAGAGCGCGCTAGTATTGCCGCTAAGGACATAAAGTGTCCAGACCGATCCGCCTGGGCCGCCGTAATAGTTCCAATAGTTTCTTGTAATTGGCTCTTCGAAAAGACCCATCTGATAGATTGGTGGACCAGCAGAAACTTCCATGTCCGAGGAGGGTTCAGGCTCCTTGACGACCTCGACGATCTTTTCAACTTCTACAATCTTTTCGACCTCTTTGGGCACTTCCTTCTCTACAATCTTCTCGACTTCGACCGGCACCTCAACTTCTTTCACTACCTCAACCGTTTTGACGACCTCGACAGGCTCATTGGAGCAGGCAAATGCAGTTACGGCCACGAGTAGGGTGAGCGTCAGAATTGAGAAGGTCCATAGCGAGGTTGAACGAGTCTTCATATGCCAGTTACCCTCTCGAAGAACAATTTAGTGTAAGTCCGAATACCGTTTCGGTGTGTGCTCGCCAGGGGAGGAGATTCATGTGTTAGCGTGTCTTATGAGTAACCATTGGCGTAGATCCCTCCAAAGTGTGCGAATGACAAAGTCAGTAACTGCCAGCGTCAGCAATTGCCACGACACATCTTTACTATAACCTATGTTTCCATACGCAAACATAATAAAAAATTATAGCAAAAGATGCGCGCCCAGTACACAGACAGGCTGAATCTGGCTGTGGTGCGTATTTGGATTAAGCAAGGGTTGCGCCCCGTCTGGACACTGCAAACTGCAAACCGGGAAACGACGGTTCTTTAATCCATTTTACGAACGAAGCCGCGCATCTGGTTGCACTCCATGCGTTTTGCCTTCGGCGGAGCGTACGGAGTTCGGGGCGCTCAGATGCTACATAGACTTCAGAAATCGGGGCAGGCTTTAGCTGCGTCCGGTGGTTACTCTGCGGTCGCAGTGTACTCTCTTTTCACGAGATCCCAGTCGATCTGGTAGCCGAGCCCGGGCTCGTTGGGGGCGTGGACTACACCACCCGTCATGTCGATGTCTTCAACTAGGCCGTACATATTCGCGCCGGTGCAGGGGAAGAACTCAAAGAACTCGCAGTTGGGGACCGCCATCGTGATGTGGAGGTTCGCCACGTTGTTCAGTGAGTTGCCTCCGTGGTGGATTTCGCACTTCATGTTGAAGCCCTCTGCGAGGTGGCACAGGCGCACCATGGGCGTGATACCACCGGTAACGGCGACATCGCCGCGCAGAATGTCGGTGGCGTACTGGGTGATCCATGATGTCATGCCGTAGTAACGACCGGGTGCGTACTCCGTGGACATGATGGGAATGTCGAGCTTCTGGTGCAGCTTCACATAATTGTAGATGTCTTCCTCAACCAGTGGGTCTTCATACCAATAGAAGCTGAGGTCCTCGATCGCACGGCCAACGCGCATTGCGTCCTCGTACTGGTAGGCCCACATTGAATCGAGCATGAGCTTCATGTCATCACCAACCGCTTCACGCACGGCCTTACAGATCTCGATGTCGTACTTGGGGTTACCATGCGGATGTATCTTGTGCGCTGTCCAGCCCATGTCCTGGAAGCGGAGCGCCTCTTCCACGTACTCCTCTTTGGTCTCCCAGTACGCGGTGGATGAATATACAGGGACTGACTCCTTGCAGGTGCCGAGCAGCCTGTGAATGGGCTGTCCGGCGATCTTGCCATTGATGTCCCAGAGGCAGATGTCTATCGCGCCTATGGCATTGGTGGATACTGAGCGATTCATCTTCCACATGTCCCACCAGATTGCACCGATGTCCTGCGGGTTCCGGCCGACTACCAGCGGCTTGAGGAACTCGATCAATCCCAGGGAATAGTGGTCGGCGCCCATGCGGGACGAACCTAGGAAAGCATTGCCGTTGACACCCTCGTCAGTCTCTACGGTCACGATTCCGAGTTGTCGCGTCTGCCCGAAGGTGGTACCTACACCAGTCTTCCATGTCTCAGACTTCCAATTAAACATCTCGACTTTGACATTTGTTATCTTCATTGATTTACACCTCAATCTTACGGGATATGACGTCCGTCTCACCGACTATCGTGAGCTCAGGTCCTTGCCGCGACCAAGATTATCACAAATGCATCAGACTGGTAATATGCCCCGTATAAGAGTGTCGATAATTTGGGACGTGTCGCGGCTGCTAAATCCCTTTCAAGTGATTACAATGGGCATGTAGTCCTTTGCTACTGTGCCAGAAGATATGACATTGTAGACAGGTTAAGAGCGATACCTAGTCATCCAATGGAACGTACCCAGTTAGCAGCTTCCCCTGCGCCAACTGAGGCCTCCCACGTCTATGACTAGGGAAATGCGGTGCGTTTATTTATCCGTGATGGTTAAGCCGACATCGGTGAATACCAAGCAATGAGATAGTCTGGCAAAACGTTCTCGGAAACGAAGTTAATCAGGAGGCGCCCATGATAATCGATGTGCATACCCACATTCCGACTCATTTGGGTGCTGTGCCGCCTGATGAAGAGAGTATCAATCAGGTGATGCGGCCGGATGTTAGTGTCCGGCTAAACAACAGCTTCGAAGATTACATAAGGGATATGGGACCGGTTGACAGGGCAGTTGCTTTCGGAGTGGCGATCAATCCTCGCGGGAGTGAGGACGACATGGGCGTGATGAGAGGGCAGTGGGAGATCAACGACACTGCAGCAGCGCTGGCGAAGACGTACCCGGACAAAGTTATAGGCTTCATGTCGGTGCATCCCGGCGCCGTCGATGTGATGGAAGAACTCGAACGCTGCGTTGGCGATCTCGGATTGAAGGGCTTGAAGCTCGCGCCCAACTACCAGAATTTCCACCCATTGGGCGAAGAAGCTCGTAGGGTGTACGAATTCGCCCAGCGAAGGGGACTGCCCATCGTATTTCACCAGGGCACCGCTCCCATGAGAGCCGCGCCGCTTATGTACGCTCACCCAATTGTGATGGATGAATTGGCAATGGATTTCCCTGAACTGAAGATTGTTATGGCGCACATGGGGCATCCATGGCACGAAGACTGTATAGCAGTCATTCGCAAGCATCCGAATGTGTATGCTGATGTGTCGGGACAGTTTTACCGGCCGTGGCAGATGTACAACGGCATGCGACTTGCACACGAGTGGAGCGTAATGCACAAGCTTTTTTTCGCGTCCGATTGGCCTCTGACCACACCGCAAGAGACGATAGATGCCCTCAATGGGTTCAACACATTCGCCGAACGTTACCACCTCCCAAGCGTACCCATAGATGCGCTAGTAGGAATAATCGAAAGAGATTCACTGGCCCTCCTCGGGATCGAGTAAATGAGCGACCTATAACTAGATCGCTGGCTGATGCTTACTGAAACGGGGCTATGGCTTCCGCAGCCGCTTTCCTCAGCATGTCGTATTCAGTCGTCCTGATAGGGCCGAATATCTGGAATCCCTGTTCCCTCTGGTGCCTGAACTCGGCGGGATCCGTAGCATAGACCGGAGACTCCACAGCCTTGCCTTTGTTGAGCGCTATCCTCGCTACTGAGTTCATGGCCGCGATTAAGTCCGGATGATCAAGCTGGCCGTGCAAACCCATATCGGACGCTAGATCCCCAGGTCCGAACACCACACCGTCCACCCACTCTTGGGATATCATCTCCTCCGCGTTCTCGATCCCCAATCGCGACTCAATCTTAAGTACGATCATAGTAGCGTCGTTTGCGTCAGCGCAATATGAAGAGGCGTCCTCAATCTGGTAATCGGAATTTGGCCCGTGAGCCAACGCGCGCTCACCGACTGGAGGGTACTTCGACCAACGAACGAGATCGTTCACATCTTCAGGTGTTTCGGCATGAGACAGGCATATTCCCAGCGCGCCCGCATCCAACGTTCGTGACACGAGAGTTCGCGAGACCTCGGGGATTGTCACAGTGGGGCACAGGCCTAGATGGCGAGCCATAAGTAGGAAGTTGGTGAAGGTTTCAGGATTGTGCATGATGTGCTCAGTTTCGACCAGCACAACTTCATACCCGGTCTGCGCGACAACGCTTACTACGGAAGGTCTGAGTGATTCGAAGACATTCAATGCTCTAACTGCCTCTCCGGACTTCAATAGCTCCTTCGCGTGATTTCTAATAGATCGCTTCTGCTCAGTCATTGTTGGTCTTCCCTTCTGATGACTTTGTGCTGGTGATTTGCCGTAATAGTCAAGTGTACTTATGTGAAAGACTGAATTCTACATCGAGAAGAGCAGTTGTCACGAGCGGGTATGCAAGGGCGTGGTCAGGAATAGATCTGCTCACCGGGCATACGCCCTTCCTGTCGAGGAAAGCGGCGGGCAATGTCTGGATGATTAAACCTCTGCTACATTCGTCGGCGCGAAGTGTAGCAAGGAGTGGGGAATCGTAGTGCAGCTACACGTATCAAACTTGTGAATTGTGCCAAGCAGAGTGGGCCCACACTGAGCTGAAAGCGTCCGTGTGACAGCCGACAAGGACTGACAAGAAACTGCCAGCGGGTGTACAATTATAGTGCCCCTGTAGCTCAGGAGGATAGAGCAACGGTTTCCTAAACCGTGTGCCCCGGTTCGAGTCCGGGCAGGGGTACCAAGTCCAGACTTCCTACCTCATCGGTCAACTGGTTCATGTCCTGCAAACTGAACCTGTCTGGCTAAGTCAGCCACGAGACGGTGCTAGTTGCTGTGCTCCGCCTTGAAGTTGGCGAGTTTGCCGGCTCCCCTATGAACAGCGCTCCCACCATTCCTCAGTCTCCTTCGGCACCCAGGGCTTCGCTGAGTTGAGGATGCTTGGTCACCGAACCGGTGCTCCAGTCGAGGACAAGTCCTTCGGCAACTGCTGCCAGTGCCATGTTGTGGATTGCGCAGCAAACGGAGGCGTAATTTTCCTGCGTGGTCTCCTCGTCGCGGCCCGGTACACTGTTAGCATAAATTAGCGCCGGTGCGTCGAGCACGCGCCGCCTGCTGGCGTCTGCAGAGTTCTGCTTCTGTATAGGGTTGGGATTCGCGACTTTATCGTAGGCGATTTTGCCACGCGAGCTCGGCTACCCGCTCCCGAGCCGTGCTGTTCCTTTCCAGAACGAAGAATCTCCATGGATCCGTGAGTCGGTGGTTCGGTGCCCAAATGGCTGAGTCCAGCATTCGCTCAAGCGCTTCACGCGGGACTCCGGCATTAGTGAATTCCTTCGACATGCGCCTGCCGAATATTGCTTCGTAAACCGAGGTCTCAGTAGCTGGAAGGGCCACCTGGCTGCTATTAATCACATCCGTTGTCATGTGTTTCCTTTCCAACATCCGTTGGTTTATTCGCGAGTAGTGACGTGTCCACTTTTACGGACGAGCTTATCACATGGCCAGAAGATACATTCGGGGCAATGTGACGAAGACCCAAGCGCCTCTTTTTGCGTCATAATCTACACTAAGGATTTTACTTAAGATATACAAATTGGAAGGCGTGTCAACTATCAGCATTGGTAGCATTTCAACTGCATGGAAGGATACGCATAGCGCAAGCGCAAATGTGATGGTAATCGCCGTCCCTGATTGACTGAAGCAGATGATCAACAGTGTATGTGGAATTACTTCTGAAATAACACTGGACTTGCCTTCAGGCGAGTGCAATTATAGATATAAGGTTGAAGATAAAGGCACATGAGAGTGCCATTTTGTATTGATTCAGGAGGAATATCGATGAAGCTGAGTGTGAGATTACAAGAGTCATTTAACGAGCAGATTAACGCGGAATTGGCGTCGGCCTATCTATACCTGTCGATGTCGGCGTACTTTGAGGATGAGAATCTGCCGGGATTTGCCCATTGGATGAAAATGCAGAATGAAGAGGAGACGGCGCACGCGATGCGCTTCTTCGACTATGTGCATGACCGGGGAGGGCGTGCGACACTGCAGGCGATCGCAGAACCGCCGTCAGATTTCCGCAGTCCCCTTGATGCAATGGAGCGGACGCTGGAGCACGAGCGCAAGGTTACGGCACTCATCAATCGAATGTACCAACTGGCTATTGAAGAGACCGACTACGCTGCTCAGGTAATGCTGCACGAACTCATCAATGAGCAAGTGGAAGAAGAAAAGGTTGCTGAAGAGATCGTAGATCACCTGCGAATTATTGATGGTGACGGGAGCGGTCTCCTTATCCTGGACGCCCGCCTTGGTGCTAGGACCGCCGAAGAAGGGCAAGAACAGGCGTAGTGCCGGCGGTGGACTCAAGTGCAAATTAATGCTACGGAGCCGCTTACAATGGGCAGGCTCCGCTAATCAAGAGAGCCACACTGTCAGCGATTCTGGCAGTGTGGCTCAAAGTCATGAGCTGCTGGAAGATAGTCAGCCGCCTACTTATGACGCAGCCTGCTGAGGGTGAATGAGCTTGAGAACGCGGTTCGCACTGGGGATTCATGACTACACCGATTCCCGTGGACAGTTCTTGCCCGTAGGACACAGTATGGTTCTAATGGCTGAATCGCTCCCTCTTGAATTAGGGTATAGAAACTCAGGAACTAAAGGAAACCCACGGAAACCCGTTGGATTTAGAGCCAACATTGGGTACCGGATACTTACCTCAATGATTGAAGTTAAATGGTCTCTCGGCAAGTAATTGCATGTCAGGGTGACATTGACTTAGCGAACAGCAAGGTGGTAATCTCAATTCAATCATATGAGGCAATTCGCACATAACTATGGCAAGAGCTAAGTCCAAAACCAACTCCAGTTCTAACGATATCCCGCCCTCACGCCAAAGGCTTTCGATGACGGCGGAGAATTACCTGTTGTCCATCTTTCGCCTGAATGAAGAGGACACGGTTGTTACTTTGACGCAGCTCGCGGAGCATCTGAAGATGCTGCCGGAAGGTGAGGGTCTTGGAACTTCGTTGCCGACGGTAGGAGGAATGATACGCCGCCTTGAGCGCGAAGGGCTGCTTGCTGTTGACGGAAAGAAACAGCTGTCTCTAACGAAGAAGGGTGGGCGTCATGCGGAGAGCATTGTTCGTCGACATCGACTTGCTGAGCGCATGGTCGTCGATATGCTGGATGTGGAATTGCACAGGGCGCACGTAGAGGCACACCTGCTGGAGCATGCGATTTCGCCTTACCTTGAAGAGCGGATCATGAAAAAGCTCGGAATGCCGACGACGTCTCCATTCGGATTCCCGATCCCGGGGACGGATTATGTACATAGGGGCGAGTCATTTCGTTTGAACGAAGCTGGCGCGGGTCAGGAACTGGAGATTGACAAGATTCCGGTTGATGATGAGGTGCTGCTGGAGCATCTTGTACGGAACCAGGTGATTCCCGGTAACGATATTGTAGTCAATGAAATCAACACATCCACCGGGATAATTTCATTCAGATGTATGGACAAAGATGTGGTTGTCGGATACCAGGTCGGTCAGTATATCTGGGTATGCTCGCCCGGATCATAGCCGCCGGTCACGTCTGCTTCGCTGCTAGGCGCTGTCTCACAACACCCTCAAATTCCCTCAAGGACTGGGTTTGCACTGGCGTCAGCCTGATGAATGGGCGAGTTTCTCTTATTAGGCCCAGCGCGTATTCCAGGCTGTGCCCCTTGCTAATCAAGTATGCTGCCGCCATGCTCGGAGCGCGTCCGACACCCGCTGAACAGTGGATATAGACTTTACCATCGGAGCGTATCGCGCTGTCGATAAAATCAATCCCTCTTGCGATGTGCTCCACTGAAATCGGTTCGTCGTCGATTGTTGGAAGATGGCAGTAACTGTCCGAGTAGCCATTCTCAATCGTCAGACCGTGCTCGACGTCGTCGAATTCTGAGCGCATGCAAACGACATGCGTGATGCCAGCCCGAAGCAGCACTGACTTGCCACTCTCTCGGAACTGGGGTCCCACATATAGCGCATCGGTTACGCGGCTGTATTTGAGCAATGGAGCGCCGGTAACTTTGGGCAGCCCGCGCGCGTATGCCCATAGGGCCGTAGTGCGGACGCCCTGGTCCCGAAGCCTGCCCCTTATAGTACGGACGCCCTTAAGGAGCGCCTTTAGCATACTGTCGCCTCATAGTCAGTGGAATCTTCGGCAAGGAAGCGCATCTGCTCGCCGTGTGCTGTGCGGATGCGCGTGATGCGAAGCTCGGCGGATGCCAGGGTCTCACTACACAGCCGCGCAAGTCCTATACCTTCTTCGTAAAGGCGAGTTGCCTCTTCCAGCGACAATCCCCCGGACTCCAACGCCTGTACCGTGTTGTCGAGGCGTTCCAGAGCCTGTTCAAAGGTGAGTTCACCGAGTTCCTCTATGGAACTGCCGGAGTTAGAATCGGTCATACGGGTTCCTGTCATACCTGTTCTGTGGATGTAACCTGAGCCTGGATGGCCCCATTTGTGAGGGTGATGTCTAATGCGTCGCCTACCTCAGCCTGCGTATGTCGGCTGACGACGCTCCCATCGTCATTGCGCTGCACGATGGCATATCCGCGGCGCAAGGTGTCACGTGGGCTTAGTGCTTCCAGCCGGAGCATAAGGCCATCAACTCGCTCTCCGTTAAGTGAGAGCATATGCGCAAGCATCTGACGGGCTATTCGGAGGCGGTCATCTATACGCAATCTCAGCGTGTCCAGATCCGGGAGGGAATTGTTGAGGCGTCTTCCCAATTGCTGAGCGGCTTCGATGCCCGAGGTGACTTGGCGTGAAATCGAGGCATCCATGCTTTGTGCGGACGCGATGGCAAATGCGATTAGCTCCGCACTGTCAGGGACGACGAGCTCCGCTGCGGCTGAAGGGGTAGGGGCGCGCAGATCTGCCACAAGGTCGGCGATGGTATGATCGGTTTCGTGGCCTACTGCGCTAACGACGGGCACTGGACACGCAAATATGGCGCGTGCTACTTCTTCCTCGTTGAACGCCCATAAGTCTTCCAGCGAGCCCCCGCCGCGTGCCAAAATGACAATATCAACACCCGATTCATTTCCCGCGGCTTGGAGGGCCTCGGCGATGGCAGGCGCGGCGTCCTCGCCTTGTACCGGCGCGGGTGCGATGGCAAGCTCAACAAGCGGGTAACGGCGTCGTACAACATTCTGGATGTCATGCCACACTGAACCACTGGGCGAAGTGACTACTGCAACCTTCTTGGGGAATCGGGGCAGCCCGCGCTTGCGTGATTCGTCGAACAATCCCTGCTGCTCTAGTTCGAGCTTGAGCTGTTCCAGCCTGAGTTGAAGCTCTCCAACACCTTCAGGCTGAGCGATGTCGGCAATGATCTGTAGGTCGCCTCGCTGCTCATAAATCGACACCCGCCCGTGTAGGATGATGGCAGCGCCGTTCTCAAGATAGTTCGCACCTCGCGAATTGCGAAACATGACACAGCGCATTGTGGAATTGCCGTCTCTGATGCTGAAGTAGGAGTGGCCGGAGCCTGGACGGGCAAGGTTCGCTACCTCGCCGTTGACCCAAAAGTCTTGAAGCACAGTGTCGCGCTCCAGCGTTTGCCTGGTGTGCGATGAGAGCTGTGAGACTGTGTATATGGCAGGCATGCAAGTGTTGGCTATGTGCGCGAGAGATACTGGCCAGTACGAGTGTCAACCTTAATCATTTCGCCTTGGTTGATGAACAGAGGCACCTGTACTACAAGTCCTGTTTGAAGTGTCGCTGGCTTCGTACCACCCTGTGCGGTGTCTCCACGTACCCCTGGCACCGTTTCCGCGACTTCGAGGTTGACCGTGATGGGTAACTCTATTGCGACGGGATTGCTGCGGTAGAGCACAAGGTCAACTTCGATCTGCTCCACTAGGAATTGAAGGCCGTCTGCTATCTGTTCTGCGTTGAGCGGAAACTGGTCGTAAGTATCGGTGTCCATGAAGTAGTAGAAGTCGTCGTCCTCATAAATGTACTGGGCCGAACGGCGTTCGACGTCGGCAAGCTTAAAGCCAACATCGTAGCCGGAAAAGGAGCGTTCGACCTGCCTACCTGTGGTCAATTCGCGGAACTTGATGCGCATTGTTGGAGCGCGCTGCTGCATCTTACGCTGCTCGTATTCAAGGACGATGAATGGCGCATCGTCCATTTCGATCGCCATGCCCTTCCTTAATTCCCCGTAGTTGACAGTCATCAGAGGACTCCTTGGATACTTGTAGTAGAGAAATTAAAGCTTCTTGGCTTTGCTGATGACACGCGCCTTACCATCTTCTAGAACGACGATGTCCTCGATGCGCACGCCGCCCCAGCCGGGGAGGTAGATGCCTGGCTCGATGGTGAAGACCATTCCGTCTTCGAGAACATCCTCCTCTGCCGTGGGACCTACATGCGGGTATTCGTGAACGGCGAGCCCCACGCCGTGCCCGAGGCTATGGCCGAAGTCGTCGCCGTGGCCAGCGTCAGCAATTATCTCGCGGGCAATGGCATCGACTTCCTTGCCTGTCATACCTGCAGTTACCTGCTCTTCTGCCGCAAGCTGTGCCTTGAGGACGATGTCATATATCCTGCGGAACCTATCATCTGGCTCGCCCACGAATACGGTCCGCGTGAGATCGCTGCAATAGCCCTGGTACTTCGCTCCCATGTCTATAACGATCGCATCGTTGGGCTTTACGACAGTTTCGTCGGCGCGGTGGTGCGGCAGAGCGCCGTTCGGTCCCGCCCCGACGATGGTGTCGAAGGAGATCATCTCTGCGCCGCGCTCGCGCATCGCCTTTTCAAGCTCCCAGGCTATTGATTCTTCCGTTACTCCCGGTTCGATGCGTGGAGCAACTTCGTCAATTGCCTCGTCGGCTATGCGAATTGCCTCCGTGAGCAGCATGAGTTCATCAGCGTCCTTATAGACGCGCAACTTCTCCACAATACCGGATGTCGGTATCAGTTCGGGATGATTGGAGTTCTCCGTTTCCTCGATCGCTTTTAGAAGCGCCTGGTGAACTGAGATAGTAACATCCTGGCTCTCGAAACCGACGCGCTTAACATTGTGCTCGGCTGTCCACTCAGGTAGCCAGCCGAGTCCGCGCTGGATTCGATAAATCTGAAAGTCGGGCGCTTGATTGCCTGCCTGTTCGATGTAGCGAAAATCGGTAGCTAGCGTAGCGTCGTCTGCTGATATAAGTAGCCAGCCGGCAGAGCCGGTGAATCCAGACATGTAGCGGCGGTTTTCGGGAGACGAAATCAGTATGGCGTCGAGTTCTTCTTCTTCGAATTGCTTGCGCAGGTTCTGTAGTTTCAGGCTCATGGGAATCCTTCTGATGTCAGGCTTGTTTCAGGTGTGTTGCCAGATGCTCGACTGCGAACAGGTAGCCCTGCCAGCCTAGCCCGGCGATCTGCCCCTGCGCTATGTCTGCTATGACTGAGTGGCGTCTGAACTCTTCGCGGGCGTGGATGTTGGAGAGGTGGACCTCCACGATTGGAAGACGCGAGTCTATCAGGGCGTCCCGGAGCGAAAGGCCATAGTGGGTAATTGCACCAGCATTGACCACGATCCCCTCTACATCCGGGGTGAGCGCCTGCAGGTAATCCACAAGCGCTCCCTCGTGATTAGACTGGTAAAACTCCGTCTCTACCTCGAGTTCTCTTCCCTTTTCAGCGACTAGATCCTCGATATCGGCTAGCGTCTTGACGCCGTAATAAGACTGCTCGCGCTTTCCGAGCATGTTCAGATTGGGGCCGTTGAGAATGATGATTTTCATATTAGAACGGACTAACCGCTGATCTTAGTCCCTGCCATGTCTTCAATAAAGTTTGCGATGGCTGAGTGATCGGCGTTTCCCTTACCTTCGTTCATAAGCGAGCCGATGATCTGCTGCGCGAGCGCGGTGAAGGGCAGGGGTACGCTGAGTTCGCGGGCAGTCTGCAATGCGTTGTTCAGGTCTTTCTGATGCAGGTTGATGCGGAAGCCGGGTGTGAAGTTGCCCTCGATCATCATGGGGCCCTTTGCGTTGAGCACATTGCTGCCGGCGAGACCGCCCTTGACGGCATCGAAGACGACATTGGGATCGAGGCCTGCCTTTTTCGCGAGCACCAGAGCTTCACCAACCGCCGCGATGTTGATTGCGACCATAATCTGGTTCGCCAACTTGGTGGTGTTGCCCGCGCCGTAGTCGCCGCAGAATGTGGCGTTGCCCATGGGCGCGAATACATCCTCGTACCGGTCGTACACATCTTTCTTGCCCCCGACCATGATGGCGAGTGTTCCGGAGATTGCTCCCGGCTCTCCGCCGCTGACGGGCGCGTCAAGAAAGTCAACGCCCTGTCCCTCGCAGCCGACCGCTATCTTCTGTGAGGATGCGGGTGCTATGGAGCTCATATCGATTACCACCGAGCCGGAAGCCGCGCCTTCAAGCACGCCGTTCGGACCAAGAATGGCGGCCTCGGAGTCCGCAGAATCAGGCACCATTGTGATAATCAGCGAGTTCTTGGAGGCGACTTCGCTGGAAGACGATGCGGGGATTGCACCCTCGGTCGCCATCTCTTCCACTGAAGTACCAACGATGTCGTACACGGTTACGGTGTTGCCGGCGGTCATCAGATTTCGCACCATAGGCTTACCCATGATACCCAGTCCGATGAATCCAATATCTGCCATTATTTGCTCCTTTCGAGTGGCGTCGCTTCGTTTGCGTATGGACGCCTGTATGAAGTTCAAAATGCTCTTGTCATTATCAGACTATGGTACTCGCGCGGTCAAGTGCGACATCCTTACTGCCTACGGGCATCAGGACGCCTTCATCAGTTAATTCGCTTCGGCCAATGGTGTTATACTTCAACCTGTCGCCAGCCTTGCCACGAGACAACGGAGCCTTCCGCAAATGAAGATTGTTGACATTACAACGACGCAGCTCTTCTACCCGCACACCAAGCCAATACAGGACGCCACGATTCCGACGCCTCCACAGGGTGCCGGAGGCAGAGGACAACTATTCGTCCATATTCATACCGACGAAGGCGTAGAAGGGCTTGGTATCGGACAGTCATCGCCCGGGGTGCGTCAGGTCGTCGAGGATGGCTTCCGCAATCTGCTTATTGGGAAAGACCCGTTCAATGTCGAGCAGCTGTGGAACGACATGTTCTGGCATGTGCGCGGGTACGGTCGCAAAGGTGTTGCGTTCTGCGCGCTATCGGCGGTTGACATCGGCTTGTGGGATCTGAAGGCGAAGGCACTAGGCGTGCCGTTGTTCAAGTTGCTCGGCCCGTACCAGGAATCGGTACCCATTTATGGCAGCGGCGGCTGGACAAACTTCAGCGAGCGGGAACTTATTGAGGAGATGACGGGCTACGCAGAACAGGGCATACCGCGCGTTAAGATGAAGGTTGGCAAGGACTTCGGGCAGTCCGAGCGTGAGGACATACAGCGGCTTGCCGCTGTTCGTAGGGCGGTGGGAGACGATGTAGCAATCTATATTGACGCGAACAACGGCTACTATCCAAAGCAGGCAATCTATATGGCCCGAGAGTTCGAGCAGTACCAGGTGGGCTGGTTCGAAGAGCCGCTCATTGCGGACGATATTCAAGGTCTGGCGGAAGTAAGCCACGCGATTAATATCCCAGTCGCAACCGGCGAGCACGAGTACACCAAGCACGGCTTCCGCGAACTCATAGCAGCCGGAGGCGCTGATATCGTGCAGCCGGATGTTGGCAGGGTAGGCGGTGTTACGGAATGGATGAAGGTCGCGCACATTGCGCACGCCTTCAACCTGCCGGTTGCTCCGCACGCGGTTCAGCTCGTCCATTTACATCTAGCCTGCGCGACGCCAAACCTCAAGGTGGTCGAGTACATGAACACCGGACTCGAAGGTGACCGGGTGTGGTATACGGAGTTTCCGCAGCAGAAGGACGGCATGTGGGCACCGTACCCGGATAGACCTGGCCTGGGACTTGAACTGGACCCTGCAGCCCTCGAGCAGTGGTCGGTATGAGAACACCGGGAACGGTAGGGGGCCAATCCTCCGCCGCTCAGGGTGCTGGACTCCCAACCGGCTCCAGAAGATTGCGCATACCGCGACTTCAGACGCTTGACTCGCTAAGAGGGTATCCTAACTTCCGACTCCTCTGGATCGGAGATTTCTGCTCCAATAATGCGTTGTGGCTACAGATGCTCACCGCCGGCTGGCTGGTTCGCAGCTTAACGGCTAACTCGCCTTATTCCACATTCTTCGTGGTAACGATTGGGGGCCTGGTTATGCTACCGGGCCTCTTCATGGCCCCTCTCGCGGGAACCCTCGGTGACCGCCTGGACCGCCGCAAACTCGTTATTGCGATACAGAGCTTTATGGCGGTTCTCTCTTTCCTATTCGCGATACTCGTCGGTCAGCAACTGGTATCAGTATTCCATGCGTTCCTGTATGTGTTCCTGGGCGGAATCTGCCTGTCGATTACGCAGACCAACCGGATGGCGCTTATAGCCAACACGGTGCCTAGAGAAGCGATGGCAAACGCGTTTGCGACCAATGTCCTGACGATACCGGGAACGCGTATGATCGGTCCTTTTGTGGGGGGAATCTTAATCACGACGCTGGGATTCTTCTGGAACTTCACATTAGAATCTGTGCTTTACCTTGGAACGGTGATCGCGTATCTGCCGATGAAGACGCCTTACACTCAGCGTCGGCCTGCACAGGAAAATACACGATTTATCGACGACATGATTATGAGCTTCACTTATGTATGGAAGGACAAGCGAGTGCTTCTTTACATCACACTGCTCGGATTTATTCCCAACACGATTGTGGAGCCGGTGATGTTTTTACTGCCCGTATTCACCGAAGAAGTGCTCAGGCGCGGCGCTGATGTTGGCGGCTATCTTGTTGCCATAAACGGACTGGGCGGGCTGCTAATGGCACTCCTTATCGCATCTTTCGGTTTTGTCTTCCCAAAGGGCAAAATTATTTTGGTTTCTGCTATGATCAGTTCCATTGTAGTCCTGATGTTCGCCCATGCGTTCATTCTTCCACTTGCATTCTTCCTGATCATGATCTTTGCCCCGAGTCAGACTGCGTTCAGGACGGCGACTGTAACTCTGATGACTCTGATAGCCCCCGACGAGATGCGGAGCCGTGTGATGAGCCTGATGCGCTACAGCATGGGAGGCGTGGTGCTGTTCAGCCTGGTCATCGGTTGGTTTGCCGGCATAACTTCTGTTTCCATCGCCCTCACCGTGATGGGGATTCTGGGATTGGTGATGGGCCTTGGTTTCTGGTTCTTCGGCCGCCAGATTCGAGAGTTGGACGCATAGACGCATATGAGCACGTCAGACAGCACAGGTGAGCGGCAGCCTGCGTTGGGCACGCGCCCACAGCCGAGATTCAGCGTTCGCATACCTCGCCTGCGAACTTTCGACTCCTTCGCCTATTCCAACTACCGTTACCTGTGGATTGGCAACTTCTTTGCCAATAATGCACAGTGGCTGCAGCTTCTTACTGTGGGCTGGTTGGTACGCGGCCTGACTTCGGGATCGTCAACTTCCACACTATTTGTGGTCACAGTTGGAGGCATGAGTCTGCTGCCGGGTCTGATTATGGCTCCGATAGCGGGCACCCTTGGCGACCGCATGGACAGGCGCAAGCTTGTCATAGGAATACAAGCGTTCATGACGGCATTCTCGTTCCTGTTTGCTGTGATGGTAGGGCAGCAGCTCGTTACGGTTTGGCATGCATACATCTATGTTTTTGTTAGCGGTACCTGCGTCTCCATAAGCCAGAACAGCCGTATGGCGTTGGTAGCGAACACCGTGCCACGCCACGCGATGGCCCACGCCTTCGCCACTAATGTGCTGACGATACCGGGCACGCGCATGATAGGGCCGTTCATTGGCGGAATCCTCATTACCACGCTCGGATTCTTCTGGAACTTCACCTTGGAATCCCTCCTTTACCTCGGAACGATCCTGGTTTTCCTGCCTATCAAGACGCCATACGCCCGCAGCGGGAGGGCGAGGGCGCAGACATCTTTCCTCTCCGACCTGGTCGGCGGCTTCACCTATGTTTGGAAGGACAAGCGAGTGTTGCTGTACCTCACCATGCTGGGATTCATACCGAACACGATACTTCAGCCGACGATGTTCCTCTTGCCGGTGTTCACGGACGAGATTCTGAAGCGAGGAGCGGATGTCGGCGGGTACTTCCTTGCGATTAACGGACTGGGCGGCCTGCTGATGGCACTGTTTATTGCATCCTTTGGGTTCGTGTTCAAGAAGGGCATGATCGTGCTGGTCTGCGCGCTGGCAAGCTCCGTATTTATACTTCTGTTTTCCTATGCGATTATCCTGCCATTGGCGTTCCTATTGATTATGCTCTTCGCTACTACACAGACAGCGTTCAGGACGACCAACGGCACACTTATGCAATTGCTCGTATCCGACGATATGCGAAGCCGTGTGACTAGCCTGCAGAGATACAGTATGGGCGGAGTGATAATTGCCAGCTTCGCAATTGGATGGTTCGCTAGGCTAACCTCGGTTTCGATCGCCCTCGCAGCCATGGGACTCGTCGCATCTGTCCTCGCAATCGTCTTTTATGTGTTCGCCAAGCAGATACGCGAACTGGACGCCTGACTCGGGAACAGAGGAGGGAAGCAGATGGAATACCGTAGCCTTGGCAAGACTGGACTGAATGTGTCACTCGCCAGTTTCGGTACGGGTGGCCCCAGCCAGTTCGGGCAACACAAGGGGCTGGAGCAGCGTCAGCAGACCGCACTGGTCAGGCGCTGCTTAGACCTGGGGGTCAATCTATTTGACACGCACGAGGGCTATGGCGAAAGCGAGCGAATACTTGGGGAGGCGCTCCGGGGTGTGCCAAGAGACTCGTACCATCTGGTTACGAAGTGGTCCTACCATAGTGGAAACGGCGCACGGAATGAAGCGGCATTTGCGGAATCAATGGAGCGTAGCCTCGATTGGCTCGAAACGGATTATGTCGATGTGATGATGATTCACGGCATATTAGCGTCGGAGTACGAATCTGTGGTGGAACGCTTCGTCCCCATTCTTGAACGCATGCGTGATCAGGGCAAGGTTCGTTTCCGGGGATTCAGCACCCGGTATATCGCGGACCCAGCACAGGAGATTGTGCCGTATGCTCTTCGCAGCGACCCCGATCTCTGGGATGTCGTGATGCTGAAGTATGGAATCCTGAATCAGATAATGGCTAAAGATGCCATGCCGCTCGCCGTGGAGAACGGCGTGGGAGTGCTTAATATGGCTTCGGTGCGTATCAAACTGCCAATTCCCGCACTGCTGGAAGAATTGATTGCGGAATGGAAGGACAAGGGCTATATAGCACCAGACAGCATTCCCGCACAAGACCCGCTCGGTTGGCTGGTGCATGACGATGTTGACTCGGTGGTGAGCGCAGCGTACAAGTTCGCCGCAGATCATCCGGCGGTCAGTAGCGTAATCACCGGTACATCCAATCCCGAGCACCTGGAGTCTAATATCGCGGCACTAGAGGAGCCATGTCTGCACGATGGGGACAGTACGCGGCTCAGGCTTCTGTTCGGTGATATTGCGGAGTATGCCTGAATTAGAGCATTACCACAGACCGCAGTACTTCCCCACGCTCCATCTTGTGGAATGCTTCTTCGACATCATCGAGCGCGATGGTTTCCGATACGAACCTGTCGAGTTCGAGCCGTCCCTGCAGGTACAAGTCAATGAACATCGGGAAGTCCCTCGTGGGCAGGCAGTCACCATACCACGACGATTTCAGTGAGCCGCCCCTGCCGAAAATCTCGATCATCGGTAGCTCGATCTTCATCTGCGGATCCGGCACGCCGACCATCACCACAGTTCCTGCGTGGTCGCGTGCGTAGAATGCCTGCTCATAGGTTACGGGATTACCGACGGCCTCGATAGCGACGTCCACTCCATTACCACCGGTCAGTTCGCGTATCGCCTCCACCGCGTCCGTCTGGGAGCCGTTTATGGTGTGGGTAGCGCCGAAGTCCTTCGCCCACTCCAACTTCCGGTCGTCGATGTCCACACCGATGATGGTATGCGCCCCAGCGAGCCTTGCGCCGGCGATCGCAGCGTCACCGACGCCACCACAGCCGAATACCGCCACCGAGTCGCCGCGAGACACCCCACCCGTGTTCACGGCGGCGCCAAGCCCTGCCATAATTCCGCATCCCACTAGCCCGGCTGCTGCTGCCGATGCACTTGGATTGACTTTCACGGCTTGACCGGCAGCGACAAGTGTTAGCTCAGCGAACGCGCCAATGCCGAGAGCGGGTGAGAGTGGGCTACCGTCCTCGAGCGTCATTGGTTGCGATGCGTTGCCGCTGTCGAAGCAGTACCATGGTCGGCCGCGCAGACATGAGCGACAATTTCCGCAGGGGGCACGCCAGGCGATTATCACGAAATCACCTGGTTCTACATTCGTCACCCCTTCTCCCACACTTTCGACTAATCCTGCAGCCTCATGTCCTAGCAGGAAGGGGAATTCGTCTGTGATCGCGCCTTCGCGGTAGTGCAAGTCAGTGTGACACACTCCGCAAGCCTGTATTCTTACAAGCGCCTCGCCCGGTCCCGGATCAGGCACGACAATCGTCTCGACCGATACTGCCTCGCCCTTTGCGCCCGCTATGACTCCTCTGACTCTATTGACCATAATCTCATGTCCTCCAATAATCGCCCGCGCGAGGCGGCAACAGTGAATTGATTCCTTTAGAGAGAATTGCAACTGGCTGCTAGCAATCTCAATAGAGTGGGCTGAATTGCCTCAGCGAGAATATGTTAGGGGCAGTCTCAGTGTCAAGCCGCGAGCTGCCCGAGAGGGCATCCCCATACTTAAGAATGAGGAGAACCTAATGACCTGAGATGTTCCAAGCTTGGTGGATCCGCGCCCTGCCGAGTACACGCGATCGCTGCCGAAATGTTGGCGAAGCCAATCGCGTCCTCAAGAGATTCGCCGCTCAGGCTTCCTAGGGCATGTCTCGTCAGCAGTCCGTTACCGTCCAGCCTTGCAAGCAGCGCTGACGTGAAAGCATCTCCCGCGCCCACTGTATCCGCCACATCTACGCGGACGCCAGGAGCACTCACGACTGTATGTCGGGACAGAGCGACCGCGCCCTCAGCCCCAAGAGTGACGGCAACTAGCAGCGGCCCACTGCTAAGCCACCGTTCGGCTATGTCCATGTTGTAGTCGTCCGGATAAAGCCACGCAAGGTCTTCTTGGCTTACCTTGACCAATGTTGCGAAACGAATCAAATCTTCGATTCGCTCCCGATAGAGTTGGCGATCTGAATACAGTGAGGGACGCACATTAGGGTCGAGCGAGATGACGCGGGAGCCGCACTCTCGACGCATCAATTGCTCATAAGTATGGGCGCTGCTGCCAAGCATTAGCGAGTAGGAGCCGAAATGCAGGGTTGTCACATCGCCTGCAAAAGAATCGGGGACTTCACCTGCTTTGAGGCTCTGCTCAGCTGTGCCACTGCCGTAGAACGAAAAGGCGTGCCCGCCGTCAGATTCGGGAATGACAAACGCTAGGGCACTGGGTTCGCCGCCGCGTACTAGCCAGCGCACATCAACGCCATTCTGCGTCAGATGAGAAGAGATCATATCACCGAATCGGTCTCTCGAAATCTTGCCGATGAACGCTGTTGGCTTGCCCAGTCGCGCGAGCCCAACCGCGACATTGCAGGGAGAACCGCCCGGACGCGGCACGAACATCGTTTCCCCACTGACTTCAAGAGTCGTAAAGTCAATTAGCGCCTCGCCACACACGCCAATCAACGCTTCATCGCCGTAAGGTCAGCTAAAGAGGCAAACTCCTCCTTTAGCGCGGGATATAGTCTTCTGTGGGCATCATAGAGTTCATTGTATTCTGCTGCGTCAGTGGTATCCGGCTCCGCTGCGGCCTCGGCACTGACGCAAGACTTTACTGCGTCCTCTATGCTGGTGAACATGCCGCATCCCACGGCCGCCATCAGAGCCGCGCCGTATGCAGCGCCGCCTTGCGGCCGAACTGTAGTGATGGGTAGGCCAAACACGTTTGCAAGCGTCTGCAGCCACATCTGACTGCGCGCGCCACCACCGATTGCTCGTACTTCATTGGGCGATGCCCCTTGCTGACGCATTAGTTCCAGCGAGTCGCGCAAGGCGAAACTCACACCTTCAATTACTGCCCGCGCCAGGTGGCCTCTGCCGTGAGCGAAACTAAGGCCGAAAAGAACTCCCCGAGCGTTCGCATCGCTGTGCGGTGTGCGCTCACCTGTGAGGTATGGAAGAAATAACAGGCCGTCGCTTCCAATTGGAATCTGCTCCGCTTCCGCCGTGAGTGAGTCATAAGACTGGCCTGGGGCGAGTGTATCTCGAAGCCAGCGCAGAGAACTTCCCGCTGAAAGCACGACACCCATCAGATACCACAGGTTCGGGGCGCAATGGCAGAAGGTATGCAGGCTCATACTCTGTTCGATATTCGCCTCGCCTGAGGGCAGGAATACCGCGCCCGATGTACCTATGCTGACCTGCATAACGTTGGTGTCTATCGCGCCGGAGCCAACTGCTCCCGCTGGATTGTCGGCACCTCCCCCGACGATCGGTATGCCCGGCTGCACGCCGATTTCGGCTGCTGCTTCTGCGGTGATTATTCCTGAAATATCCACAGACTCTATGATGTTCGGTAAGATTGTGGATTCCAATTCCAATGCTTCTAGAATCTGCTCGGACCAGACGCGGGAATGAACATCGTAGAGCAGGGTGCCAGCCGCGTCCGACGGCTCGGTTGCGTATTCTCGACTCAGTCGATATCGAATGTAGTCCTTTGGAAGAAGAAGCGCGCTGAGGCGAGAGTAACTATCAGGCTCGCACTCCCTCAGCCACAGCAACTTGGGCGCAGTAAACCCCTCGAGAGGAGGATTCCCCACGGTGCGGCGGAGAGTATCCAATCCCACTCTGTCCTGGATCAGCCGGCACTGGTCAGTGGTGCGGGTGTCATTCCACAGGATCGCGGGCCTTATGACTTCGCCCTTGCGGTCGAGGAATACCGAACTGTGCATCTGACCACTGAGACCAAGCGCAGCGACTTCAATGCCTAGGTCGCCGCGGTCGGCAAGCTGTAACGTCTTGCGTACTGCTAGTATCGTGCTCTGCCACCAGTCCTCTGGGTTCTGCTCAGACCAACCTGGTCTCGGTACGCTGACGGGATGCTCTATCTCGGCTTCTGCGAGCACGCCGCCATCGGAGCCGATCAGCATCGCTTTGACGGCTGTCGTACCGACATCAATTCCGACAACGGCTTGGACAGCGAATGCCATAGGTCTCTAAATCTGTCTTAGGCGCGGGTCGAAGTAGTCGCGCAGCCAGTCGCCCAGGAAGTTCAGAGAGACTACGACCAGGGCAATGGCGACGCCGGGGATGACCGCAATCCACCATGCGGAGTCGATGTAGTTCCTTCCGAACGCAACCATACTGCCCCATGCGGGTTTGGGTGGCGGAATCCCAACGCCCAGGAAGCTCAAAGTGGCTTCAGTCAGGATAATCTGCCCCGTTCCGAGCGTTGCGACGACAATGAGCGTGTTAGTTACGCCTGGAAGCAAGTGCTGGAAGATAATGCGTGGCGACGAGGCGCCTGCTACCCGAGCAAGCGCAACGTAGTCCATCTGCTTCAACTGCAGGATCTCACCCCTGATCTGACGCGCGGTCGTGCCCCAGGAGAAAATAGCAATTATGATGAGCAGCGTGGTGAAGCTGGCACCGAACACTCCTACCATCACAAGTGCGGCAAGGATAAAGGGCAGGGCATTTTGTAGATCAACGAGGCGCATAAGAGTCTCGTCGATGTGACCACCGAAATATCCGGAGACAGCACCTATCACCGCACCGAGAGCGACGCTGAGCAGCATCGTAATTGCGGCGAAACTGATGGAGACCCTTGCGCCATGGATGATACGGCTGAAGATGTCGCGCCCTTGATTGTCGGTGCCAAAGAGGTGCTCGGTAGTTCCCCCGAATCCTATAGGGGGCTTAGATCGCGCTCGCAGGTCGCCTTTCACGGGGTCGTACGGTGAAATGAGCGGCGCCGCGATCGCCGCGAATACCAAAACGACGAGGATGAATGCGGGAATGTACGGCCAACGTCGGAACCCGGTAAAGGTCCTCGAAATGAGCGATGGCTGATCTATTCGCAGCAGTGGTTCTTGTTGTTCCAGTTGCATTATTGACTCTGAGACGGTTTCTTACTCGTATCTGATGCGGGGGTCAACAAAGGCGTAAATCATATCCAGAATGAATGCGAATATCACATACATAGCGGCAAAGAACAAGACGGAGCCTTGCAGAATAGGGAAATCGTTCGCATAAACTGCTTGCAGAGCGAGTCTTCCAAGACCGGGCAATGCATAGATTGTCTCCGTCAAGACGGTGCCAGTGGCGAAGCCTGCAAGAAGCAGACCGCCGTAGGTTAGCGGGGCTATCAGGGCGTTTCTGAAGGCGTGCTTCCAGACCAGAGTAAACTTCCCAACTCCCTTTGCTCTCGCCAGCTTCACATACTCGGAATCCATGACGTCCAGCATCGCGGATCGTGTGAGGCGCAGGAAGCCCGCAGAACCAAACCAGCCAAGAATAATGCTCGGCATGATGTAATGTGAAATCCCGCCTTGCCCCGCCGCAGGCAGCAATTCCAGTTTGACCGAAAATATCAGTATCAGAACGATTGCAAGCCAGAAAGCGGGTACGGACTGCCCTAGAACGGCCATCGTTCTGCCCAGATAATCCCAGAATGAACTTCGGTACACCCCTGACAGTACACCAAGCGGAATGCCGACAAGCACGGCGAACACGAACCCTCCGCCGGTGAGCTTCAGTGTGAGGGGCAATCTATCGGTGACAGCCGTCCAGACTGGGATACCGGTGTCGATTGATTCGCCCCAGTCGCCCAGCAGCACATCTCTGAGCCAGTAGAGGTACTGCAACGGGAGTGGCTTGTCCAGCCCCAGTTTCCTTCCCCATGCCTCCCAGACCTCGGGGCCCACATGCGAGAATGCGTTCAGGTAAAGGAGACGAGGGTCGCCCGACATTCGTGAGAGGGCGAATACGATGACAGTGGCTAGGATGATGGTTACGAGCGAATAGCCGACCCTTCGCAGCAGAAATTGCGTCATATCTTCTCGTGCTTCAGCAGGGGCGTCTCAATCGACGGTTCTAATAATATCCCCTCCCCAGAGTCAGGGAGGGGATATATGATTTCATTGAATCGGCGCGCAGCATCTGCCAATGCGCGCCCGAATGACACTTGTGGTTATTGCTTCAGTGTTATGGTTTCAAGGTTATTGAACAGACCCGTAATCTCCATCTGCCAGCCCTCCACGAAGTCCGGGTTCACCCAGACGGGGTTGTCGGCGTGGACTACCCCTGTTGAGAGCATCCAGTGATGGAAGAATTCACCTTCCTTGATGTTGGCGGCAATTCTGGCCTCTCTGTCAAGCGGGTTGGCTTCGACCTCGTTAACATAGGTCATAACTTCAAGAGCTTCGAAGCCGGGGTTCCAGTCGCCCTCACCAATGGTCGAACCTTCACGCGCTGCCAGCCTTGGCTGATCCATCAGAAGTAGTGGTCCTCCGCAGCCGGGCCAGGCACAGCAAGACGTCAGGCCGTTCCATTCCCGGTCAACTAGCCTGGGCCTAAACGCCTGGTACGCAGTGCTGTCCACCGTCACATCGAGTCCGAGGTTGATCCACATCGTGGCAACTGCATCGAACACCTCGAAGTTCACATTCGGAAGCTGCTGCACATAGACCTGGAACGCAGGGAAGTCATCGACAGGGTAGCCTGCTTCCTCAAGCATGGCCACTGCGCCGTCTGGATCGTAGGGGATTACCCATTCGTCCTTATGTTCCGGCAATGAACTGGAGAAGAAATTGATGTACTCGGGGAAGCCGTTTCCAAGGAGTACTTCTTCCACGATAAGCTCTCGGTCGATCGCCCTTGATAGCGCGTGGCGTACCAGCCTCGCCGATTCCATACGTGCAGGGTCATTGGGATCGCCTATCCATGGATGTTCTTCGTCAGGCATGAAGCCGGGTCGCGGTGTTACGGGCTGTCCGTCACGGCCCTTGTTGTCACCTTCAGGATACTCGAACATCCAGAAGTTGCCGCTGTAAGTGATTGCCTGCGTAGCGCCGCCGAGGTTGTCGCTATTCGGCTCCAGTCCCGCGTCGAGCAGGTCGGGAAGGAAGCTAAACGGCACCGGGTCCATGATATGTATGGCGTCCGTCTTGATGAGCGCGACGCGTGTGGAGTCTTCCGGAATCTCCTTTACGCTAAGTTCTCCGAACGATGCTGGAGTATCCCAGTAGTCGGCGAACGTGCTGCCTATGAATTCGTCGTTCGCAGTCCAGCTCTCCATCTGGAAGGGGCCAGTGCCGACCGGGTTCTGGAAGGCATTGTCGCGACCCTCATCATTGATGTACTTGCTGCTGTAAACGAAAACCAACCCGATGATCGCGCCCTCGAACTCCGATGTGAAGCTCTTGAGCGGGAACTCAACCGTATGCTGGTCAACGACCACATGAGGATTCTGGTACTCATGCAAGTAGCCTACGTTCCCGAATACAGACTCCTCGTTTTCGACTCCGGCGTCTCCGAAGCTCCACTTGACATCCTCCGCACCCATCTCGCCCCAACCGTGATGGAACTGGACGCCTTCGCGGAGTTTCACGGTTATCTTGGACAGGTCGGTCGCAACATCATAGGATTCCGCCAGATGCGGATAGAAGAGCAAGTCCTCTGCCTTGCGCTCCGTCAGGCTTTCCATCAAGCCAATAAGTCCGGGTATGGTGTCACCCGTGCCGCCTGACGCCTGGCCTGGCAGTCCCTGAGGATTGCCTAGAGTGCGCATTGCCACTTTCAACTGTCCGCCGCCCGTGGATTCTGCAGGCACTGCTGCGGGCGCAGTCGTGGGAGCCGGTGCAGAGGTTGGCGCTGGAGCGGGCGCTGCCGCCGCAGGAGCCGCCGTTGCCGGAGCCGGTGCAGGCGCGGCAGGCGCTTCTTCTGGCGCCGAACCGCATGCCAAAGCAAATAGCGCAGCCACAGCCACGATACTAACGAGCATTAGGGGTCTGAGTTTCATTCCTTCGCCCTCCTTCAATGACTCATTGCGCGGGTATCGATTTGGCACAGTGAAAGGCGCCAATTGCTGAATTGCAAACCCTGAATTCAACGGGGCTATTAAATCATTAAGCTATTTAATAGTCAATATGCCTTAGAAATATACTTGATGCCACACGAATCTCGAGCTCTTACTCCTCCGGCTCTGTTATTGTCAGAACTTGATTGGGTTCAGCGCCTTCGATGACTTGAGTCCTGCCACTCGGCCAAAACACTTCGATTTCCTCTGCCTCATCAGCGGTGCCTAACCCGAACTCCAGGTCGATGCTGTCCATAGACAAGTAGCTGGATCCCGCCCGAACCTCCTGCACCTGAGTGCCCCCCCCGGCTGTGAGATAGACTCGCGCACCGATAGCGTCGGCGTTGCTGCCGGTCCCGTCAATGGCCATCCGCCCTTTCAGCCGTAACGTAATCCAATTGTTGGCGTTGTGGCCGTTCAGCCAGACAAAGAGGGGCCCCGTCCTTGCCGCCGTTGCCGCAGGACCGCCGGGCAGCCCGGGTATGAATATATCGCCGCTGCTGTTGGTTGCTATCAGATCGACAAACCCATCGCCGTTAAGGTCGCCGTGCGCAAGTCCTTTGCCGTTCTCGTGCAACTGGCGGTCAATGCGCCTTGCCTTAAGAGCCTCCGGGTTCGTCCGTGCTATCGGGTCGTCTTCAAGCCCATCGTAGCTCACATGGGTGATGTCGAGCAGTCGGGCGCGCACGGTGATATCTTCGAATGCTCCCGCATTATTGCCGCGGAGCATTCGACCGGCGGCTGGGAAGATGTGCCCGTCTGGGCCGCCTCCCCTGCCCATGGTAGAGCCGAACCAGTACAGGTCTTGGTCACCGTCGTTTTCGTAGTCGAAGAAAGTCGCTCCAAATCCGAAGTCGTAAGCGGCGATGCCGGTTGGTATCTTGTGTCCATCATGGATACTTGAAGGGTCGAGGGAAACAGGAGGGAACCAGGGGCTAGGCTCGACCATAGTGGAGCCTGCGATGTCAACGAACCCACCGTCACCCCTATTGCTCAGAAAGAAGTGGGAACATGTACCCGTGGTAAACCGGCCGAAGTACTCGCAAGTGCCGCGTGGTACTTGTCTGGGTGGCTGCAACAGCGTATGAAAGCCAACATTCGGGACGAATATATCGAGGTCAGTGTCACCATCGGCATCTCCCACTGCGAAGCCCATCCACGCGCCGACCTTGTCTATACCCATGCTGCGCCCGACGGACGTGAACTTAATACCGAAAGGGTCTGAGTCGTTGCGATATAGATGAAGCCTGTCGGCGTCGTTAGCAACCCAGAGGTCCTGGTCGCCGTCGTCATCGTAGTCGAAGAAAAGCGCAGCGTGAGACTGTCCTGTCGGCTCACCAACCCTGTTGCCCTGTGCGTCCACCGTCGCGGGGTCATATCCCTCATACTCATCCCCCGTTTCGGGATTTATGTAACTGACAGGAGTATTGTCAGGATACCGCATCAATATCTGCGGGCCCTCAATGCCGGCTTCCTCTGTGACATCGCTGAATGTCAAGTCGCCATTGTTGACGAATAGCTTATTGAAGTGCCCTGGATGGTTCAGGTCTTCGAAGTGGCGAAAGTCCTGGTCCATCAGATTTGCGACAAACAGATCTAGCCACCCATCGTTATTCACATCCGCGCAGGCAATACTTGTGGCGGAACGGGTATTCACCAATTCTCCGAATGCCGCTGTGGTGATGTCCGCGAAGGTGCCGTCCTTCATGTTTAGTAGCAGCGTGTCTAAGTTGCCCTGCTGAGGTGATCTGAAGCCCAGGTCGTCCGTAGGATTGCCCCACGCCCCAATATACAAGTCCTGGAAGCCGTCGTTGTTTACATCGCAAGCCACGGCACCTGTACTGTGAGAATTCTCAAGTGCAGTGCCGGCGGAACTGCTAACATCGCTGAAAGTCTCGTCGCCATTGTTCATATATAGCAGGTTACCGTGCCCTGCCATCTGGGTCACATAGAAGTCTAAGTCACCATCCCGGTCGTAATCGAAAATGACCACGCCGGGCCGGTCGTTCCAGACGCCAAATCCGCTGTCTAGGGCCGTATCAGCAACGTTGGTGAATGGAACAACGGCCTTCGGGTCGTGCAATACAGAGATGGCGTCCGAGTCCATGTCGCGGTCGAAAATGGCGAACTGGCAGGCGGTCGATAGAGCGAGCATGGCTACGCCAGCTAATAGCAGATGGATTGACCTAAGAAATTGTACATTCACTTGGACACTTGCCTTGCGTCCTACGAGGACTCTGATTCCAAAGGAGGGACAGCACGATGATTGGGAAAATACGATTCTCAAGGCGTAGTGTTGTACGACGGAGTGGCGATGTCAAGGATGGCGGTTCGTGCTGTTTTCCCGACTCCGCTGCGAGTCACCAGCGGATTTATTCATAACTTCAATCTTGACTATCATTCAAACTGATGATTTAATGGCGCCATTCTTGGACATTAAGAGTACGTTGGGTGTACTGTCGGAAACAGTTGTCACTAGCGATCGAAAAGGATATTCAGTTCGATTGGGAGGGAAAATTATGCGAGGCTTGCGGACACGAAAGTCAGCGATTTGGCTAGTCTTATGCGCTGTGGCGGCTATGCTGACGGCAGCGGCCTGCGGCGCGGCCGAACCTCAAGTGGTCACGGTGGTTGAGACTGTTGTCGTAACCGAAGAAGTTGTGAAAGAGGTCGAGGTCGCAAAAGAGGTCGTTAAAGAGGTAGAGGTTACCAAAGAGGTTGAAGTAGTCAAGGAAGTCGAAGTTCCTAAAGAGGTAATCAAAGAAGTCGAGGTCGTAAGAGAGGTTACCAAAGAGGTAATCAAGGAAGTGCCGATCGAGCGCGTGGTGATTGCAACGCCAAGCCCGACAGACGAGGTCTTCTATGTGCGACCGCTGGACCCGTTCCCCAAGAGCGGCGGTACTTTCCGCGCAGGCGCACACGGACCGCCGGCACACTTCGACTGGTACGCCTCCGGAACGATTGCCAACCACGGTGTGCAGTCGCCTATGTATGACGCGCTGCTGCGCCGGGATCCCCGGACATCGGATGTGCCGGTTATTCCTGACCTCGCGTACAGGTGGGACATATCTGACGACCAGCTGACCTACACATTCAGCATCAGAGAAGGCGTCAAATTCCACGACGGCAGTGACCTGACTGCCGAGGATATCAAGGCGACTTATGACAGGATAATATTCCCCAGTGAGGAACTAGTCAGCCTGCGGAGGGCATTGTTCCCCAATGTCGCCGAAGTGAATATGCCGGACGACTACACTGTCGAGTTCGTGCTGAGTGAACCACGCGCGCTTGCCAACATGATGGTCGCCTTCTCCACGGAGTGGAACCTGGTAAGCAAGAAAGAGACTTTCGAAGAGCATGGCGGGAATCTTCGAGGAGTTGACGACCACCCCGGCACTGGCCCGTTCAAGTATGTATCGAGAAGCGATGACCAGTGGGTTCAGGAAAAGAATGTTGACTACTGGAGCCCCGACGCTCCTTACATCGATAGGATTGAGCATATCTGGCTCAAGGCGTGGACTCCCGAAAACACGGCGGCCCTTCTGGGAAACCAGACTGACTGGACGATGTGGATGGCTCCTAAAGATGGCAAAGACATCGGAAACAGGCAAGGGCTGAACAGCATTCGCCAGCACCTGCTCATCTGGCACGGCATCCCAATGAATAACCTGCGAAAGCCGTTCGACGACAAGCGAGTGCGTCAAGCATTTGCCCTAGTTCTCGACCAGCAGGTTCTTTTGGACGTTACGGCCGATGTGAAAGCTACTCTGTTCGGTGGAGGCTGGTTCACGGACGGTACCCCTTACGGATTGCCTCTGGAGGAACTGAAGCAGAGGAAGTACTTCCGCCATCCGACTGAGGAAGATATGGCGGAGGCTCGCCAGCTGTTGGCAGAGGCCGGCTATCCCAATGGAGAGGGAATCCCTACTCTTGACCTTGCTACTCGCGAGACGATCAACCAGCGTCAGAGGGCACCCGCAATTCAGGCAATGCTGAAGGAAGGTCTTAACATCGACACCGAAATTCGCGTAATTGACGTTTCTGCGCACGGTGAAGAGATCAAGGCAGGAAATTACGACATCGCGGTCGAGGGAGGCGCTTGGGCGTTCATCCCGGACCCATCGTTCTACATCAAGGACCTGTTCGGACGCTGTGGTGACAGGCTATGCGACGGCAACACCGCGTTCTACGACAACCCGGAAATGGATGCGAAGCTCAGGGCTATGGAAATAGAACTGGATCAGGCGGCGAAGATTGAAATGTCTAGGGACTTGGCAACCTTCCTTGACCAGGAAATGCCGTGGGTGCCTCTCGACACCACTGAGATTACCTACTGGGGTTACTGGGATCATGTGAAGGGCCTGATGCCTGCGAATAGCGATTTCTATGCAAACTATGAACTGCACAAGTGGGATTACGTCTGGCTGGATAGGCAGTAAAAGAGAACTCTATTGTTGATAACTGACAAATAACGCGTTGGAGTCGGAGAGGCAGGGCACCTCACTGGATAATTGCCACTGCATCTCCTCTCAATGGAGGGGATGATTGCGAACCTACGTCCTTAAACGGTTGCTATATGCAATCCCCACCATATTTGGTATCACCGTATTGATATTCGGCATCATGCGGATACTACCTGGTGACCCTCTGGGCGCCTACTACGGAATCGAGACTATTATCCAGTGGACTCCCGAACAGAAGGCAGCGATACTGAGAGACCTTGGGCTGGACAAGCCGATAGCCGTGCAATACGCGGTGTGGATGAAGGACATCGCCTCTGGGAAACTCGGTGAGTCATTCTTTCGTGGTGATCCCATCATCAATATCCTGGCTCAACGAGGGCCAATCAGTGCCCAGATCGGTATAATCTCGGTTGCAATTTCCTGGATAATAGGCTTGCCGGTTGGCATAATCAGCGCCGTGCGCCCAAATTCAATCTGGGATATGTTTACCAGTTTCTTCACGGTACTATTTCTTGCGATACCCGGATTTTGGCTTGGACTGCTCGTGGTAGTCGCCTGCATCTCATGGTTTCAGTACAAAGCGCCAATCGTGTCGGTGCAGTTCTGGGAAGACCCGTGGACGAATTTCCAGATTATCGTGGGCCCTGCCATAGTCCTCGGTCTGGGTCAGGCGGCGTTCATTGCGCGCATGGCTCGCTCATCATTGTTTGAGGTGTTACGAGAGGACTATGTGAGGACCTCGCGCGCCAAGGGGCTTATTGAGCGCTTGGTGATTGCGCGCCACGCCATGCCGAACGCTCTGTTGCCCGTGCTGACATTGAGCGGCGTGTTGCTTGGCTTCGTGATGGGCGGCTCCGTAGCGGTGGAGCAGGCATTCACCGTGCCCGGTGTGGGCAAGGCTCTTGTGGTTGCCGCAATCGACCGCGACTTTAATGTCGTGCAGAATATCGTCCTTTTTTATGCGGTCATCTTCGTAATGGTCAATCTCTTAATTGACTTGCTCTACGGGTGGCTCGACCCAAGAATAAGGCTAAACTAGCGCCATACTCATTTTGAGAAGGTGATGCAATGGCAGTGGAATCGGTAGCGGCGCGAGGCAGCGTCAGTTCCAATGTTCACAGGTATGGGGGAAATCTGCGCGGTTTCGTTCGTCGCAGTCCGTTTGCGGCCTTATGGGGTCTGGTAGGGCTGATTCTGATACTGATGGCTGTCGGCGCGCCCATAATTACACCCAACGACCCTCTGAAAACCAACTTCACAAAAATGAGTGCGCCTCCGGATAGTGAGAGCTACTTCGGAACCGACCAAATAGGTCGGGATCTGCTGAGCAGAATACTTTACGGTGCGCGAGTCTCTCTTTTCGTGGCTCTGGCGTCCGTGCTTCTTGGAACAACCATAGGCGGGGTGTGGGGTCTAGTGAGCGGTTATTTGGGCGGCTTAACGGATATGATAAGCCAGCGCTTCGTGGAGATCATCATGGCCTTGCCGGGCTTGATTCTCGCCTTCGCGCTCGTGCTTGTCATGGGTGCCGGGATGTGGACGATAATAATCGCTATCGCAGTAACGCGGGTGCCCTTCGGCGCGAGGATTATTCGCTCAGTTGCATTGTCAGTTAAGGAAACAGCGTATGTAGAGGCGGCGAGAGGTATCGGTGCCTCTCAGGTGAGGATAATGGCGCGGCATGTAGCACCGCAATGTTTTGCTCCCTTCCTGATTCTGTTCACTGTCCATTTGGGCACGGTTATCGTCATTGAGGCATCGCTGAGTTTCCTGGGTTTGGGCGTTAGCCCGCCGACACCCACTTGGGGCGGCATGCTGGGCGAGGCGTCAGCGCTGCTGTATCCTTTCTGGTGGCACGTGGTATTCCCCGGTGTCTTCATTACTATCACCGTGCTGGCATTCAACCTCTTCGGTGACGGACTTCGCGACGCGCTTGACCCAAGGCTGCGCGGCACGCTTGAATAGGCTAACAGGCTGCGGGGGATAGGCAGGATGGTCACCCCCGAAAGTGCGGAATCACTTGCTCTCCTAGAATGCTGATTGTCTGCATCGCCTGTTCGGGTTCGTCCAGTGCGCAGCGGAACAATATGTGCGTTGCGCCCATATCTTGAAGTTGTTCCAATTCACTGATGCAGGCATCCGCCTCCCCCACGATGAGTGACTCCTGTATCTCGCGCTCCCCGAAGTCACGATAGCCGCGCTCGAACAGAACCTCGGCGTCGCGTAGGGCTTCTTCCCTTGTTGGCGCGAGGTGTAGATCCCGGCGCACGACAAGTTCGCTTACCTCATCGGTGCGTCCGAACTCCGACAGGGCATCTCGATAGAAGCGCAGTCGCTCCTCTATGTAAGTCGGCGTCCAGCCGGGGTTGATAACCCACGCATCAGCGATCCGCGCTGCACGTCGCACCGCCGGATCTGCGTTCGCGGCTATCCACATCGGAATCGATTCGCTCAAAGGTTTGGGGTTGATTGAAACGGCGCTGAAATTGTAGTGCCTTCCGCTGTACGATACTTCGTCCCTCTTCCACAGCAGGCGCATTATCTCGAACGTCTCAACAAAGCGCGAGACGCGCAACCTCTGCGGTGTCTCGAAGGCATCGTGCGCCTCGGGCTGATGTCCCAGACCGCTGATGACGGTTGTCCTGCCTCCGCTGATTACATCCAACATTGCAAGTTGCTCCGCAAGCAGTATCGGGTTGTAGAAGGGTAGAAGGAATAGGGGTATCAGGCGCATGTCCCCGGTGAATGCCGAGAGATGCGACATGGTGGGCAGAACCTGAAAATAGTTGTTCCGCGTAACATGATGATCGCCGAGGGAAAGTGAGGCGAATCCCAACTCTGCCATCATCTTGACCTGCTCGGTCAGGTTATCCATCAGCTCCGCCGGATCACGCTCGATTGCGTAGCTTGTCGTGAGTGACATTCCTATTTGCATGCTTAAATATCCTAGATTCTGCTGGTTTGTGCCGTTGCTCTCCAGAAAATATAATGGTCAATATGAAACTCTTAGTTCACACCACCTCTATGACCTTGCCGGATACCGACATCGAAAGCCTCCGGCGCGCACTGAATGAGAGGCTTCCACGGTATGCCGTCATATTGTATAACGACGACTACCACACCATGGACTATGTGGTTGAAGCGCTGGTGAAGAGCGTGCCCGATCTGATCGTGGAGGAGGCGGTAGGCATAATGTTTGAGGCACATAATTCGGGCAGTGCCGTGGTAATCGTGTGCCTGTTTGAACAGGCGGAGATGTACCGCGACCGCATAAAGGGCTTTGGGCTAGAAGCCAGCGTCAGGCAGGAATGAGTGGCGGGTGGGCTGGTGATCAGCACGCTACTCGACGCACGTGCGACTCTCTGTAGCCAGTGACAACCTTGATGTAGCCGCTGAGTTCGTCGTCCAGATGAGAGTCGCCCGTATCCACTAGTAAGGGCCTGCCACCTAGGTCGAGCAGCTTGCGCCTTGTGGCTACCACGATTATGTTATCCCTGCCGACTCGACGTATTAGGCGAGGGCTTATCTGCTGGTTGCCGCGACCGAAAATGTAGCCCTGACCGCCGATGACACTCACTACGATCTTTGCATTCTTATTTTCCGTCAGGCTCAGTAGGTCGCTTTCAGTTGCATCCGAGACCATGAGTTCTCCGTTCAAAATGACATCGACGCCCAGCAAGGTATTTGGGAGTTCCAGCGCTCCTGGTATCGCCGAAGTTGTTGTACCAGGTCCGATTATGTAGAGTGTGTCTTCCGTCATCCCTTCGATGACTTGCCTTGCAATATCATCTGGCGTTTCACCGTCGTCCGGGAGAGCCCCGGATTTTGTGGATTGAACGCCGGTTGAATCCAGCGGAGTCTTGAGGTAGCCGTATAGCGATGCTGCAAGCCTTCCGGTGCGAAAGGCCTCCTCATCGATATCCATGACCTCTGCATCAGCGACTTCAGGAGCTTCACTTTCACTATTGAGGAATCGCACGACAATTTCGCCAGCCCTACGGGGCGTGAGAGCGAACACGCCCGAGTGCATCTTCACGCCCGCCGGAATGCCCAGCACGGGCATTGGGTCTGATGAGCCGACTGTGGAAGCAAGGGTATCGGAGATGTCGCGCGCAGTGCCGTCGCCACCGGCGAACAGAAGCAAATCTACGCCGGATCCGCACATTTCCATGGTGGCGCGGCGCGTGTCGGCGGCGTTGGTTTCACGGAGATCTGCCGGCACACCCTCAATGACATCGCAGGAAACGCCAGAGTTTTGAGCAACGATTTCACCCATAGGCCCGGCGCAAGTCAGTAACTCTAGAGCAGGCACTTCGCGCCCGATCACTTTAAGGGCATCTAATGCTCGCGCTTGAGCCTCCGGACGAGCGCCCAGAGTTATCGCCTTACGATATATTGACTCGCCATCCGTCCCTTTGAGGCCGACTCTGCCTCCTACTCCGGCATTGGGGTTGACGATTAGTCCGAGTTTTTTCATTCCCTAACATACCTATCGCTTCGGCTGTCCTCGGAGTAAGCCCTATACATCCATGGTAGCCTCGCTGCCTAATTGACACAACGCCCACATGGATTTAGCCTGCAGACGGATAGTACTGACAAAGTAACTCAAGAGGACTCGGATGAATTATTTTCGCCTGACGGATGAGCAGATGGAATGGAAAGAGCGTGTCGCCGACCTTGCTGAGCGCGTGATTGCGCCGCGCGCTGCAGAGTATGACGCAAGGGCGGAATTTCCGAGGGAATCTCTTGACGCCTTGGGTGAGATGGGACTCTGGGCGCTTCGAGTGGACAAGGAGCACGGAGGCCTTGGGGGCGACATGGTGACGACTTGCGTGGTGGTGGAGGAGATCGCCAAGAAGTGCCCATCAACTGCAATGTGCTACAAGATGCACCTTGAATCCGTTGAGGCTGTCAGCCGCATACCAACTACACTGCAACTGAAGCGCTTCGTTGAACCGCTTGCTAAGGGTGATGTGTTCGCCGCTGCTGCCGGAGGCGAGTCTCGCGGCCAGTCAGGTAGAGACTGGCGGCCGGTGTCCGCGCCGGATGTACCGCTTCCTCGCGTTGAGGGCGGTTTCAAACTGGACAACATCCGCAAGTCTTATGTAACTTCGGCCGGGCACGCTTCGCACTATGTGATGTTCTGCCGGGTGGATGAAAACCGTCTGGACGGACCGCCTGACCTAATAATGATTGAGGCCGACAAGGTGGAATGGGAGACAATAGGGCAGTGGGATGGGCTCGGTATGCGAGGGAACTGCAGCGCGCCGATGATCTTCAATGGCGTGGTTCCCGAGGAGAACGTGCTTGGGATCGAACTGGAAGGTGAGAAAGAGCCGGTAATGGCGAAGTACATGATGCCGGTGCTGATCCTCACTTACGGGGCTGCGTATCTCGGCATTGCGTCCGGTGCATATGAGCTTGCATGCATCGAAGGTGACAAGCGATTTGCCAGCGGCGGCAGGCGACTGGACAATCCGATTAACCAGCGCAGAATAGCCGAGATGAGCGCGCAAATCGAGTCCGCGCGGGCGTTCCTGCATGTGGCAGCGGCAATGATGGACGAGGGCAGAGCGACCTCGCTGCTACCGTACATTCAGGCTAAAGTCATCTGCTCAGAGTTGGCAGTGCGGGTTACACAAGACCTTATGACCATGTTCGGTGGCACCGCGTTCGCGCGGCAACTGCCGCTCGAGCGATACTTCCGAGACGCGAGGGCAGGCGTCGTTATGGGGCTTGCTAATGACCAGGCATACGAGACGATAGCTCAGATTCTGTTTCCAGAAAAAGGCTAGTAGGTGCCTGCTTGCCGTCGCTGGCAGGCGTCTCGTCGGCGCGGATTACCACTAGTCTGAACGGGTGAGGACAAACCCTTTTTCGCCCGTGATGCGCTGGTCATTCGGGAGTGCAATGACTACGCCCGCGAGGGAATCGTCGATCAGACTGCTGTTGAACTTCCATGTCACACCGATCGCCTCTTTGGGCAGACCGGTCGTGGTGAACACGGCCTCGTTGTATTTCAGGCGTCTGGCAAATGCAAGATTCTCAGCTTGCCACTCCGTCTTACCCTCGATCGGCTCATCGAAGTTAATGCCTACAGACGGACCTTCGATGTCCAAGGAGATCGTCACATCGCGCTCGTCCTGCTCTCCTGGCAACACCATTACGCCCCTGTATTTCTGTATCTGCTGACTGCTCATCTGGTTCGTGTGCCCCCTCGCATTTCATGTAGATGTGTGCCGGAAGACTGCCAAGTCCGCATCTTTTTTTCATCGCTATAGGATAGCGCAGACGGCTTTTTACTACAACTTTCTGGATGAAGTTCATTTGACACTCCAATTTACAGAATGCTAAAATTGACCTTCTTAGAGTGTCCTTATATCGGCATTAACGCAGGCGAAAAAGCCGCAAATCAGGCCTGGAGGAGTATCGTATGGCGAGCGAGCAGAAGGTCCAAATACACAGAGGCCTTCGAGATGTCTTAATTGACCGAACCAGGTCTAGCTTCATTGACGGCGATGTCGGTAAGCTCCTATACAGAGGCTACAATATCGACGATCTCGCGACCCAGTCCACCTTCGAAGAAACCATTTATCTGCTGCTCTATGGCGAGCTTCCTACGCAAGAAGAACTGGAAGCTTTCGATTCTGAATTGAAAGCCAACCGTGCATTGCCCGAAGAGGTGCTGGATGTAATCAGCATCACTCAGAAGGCTCATCCTATGGACGTCCTCAGGACGGCGGTGTCCGCGCTGTCCGCCTTCGATCCCGATACCGAGGACAATTCTCCTGAGGCCACTCTTCGTAAGGGCATCAGGCTTACAGCCCAGGCTTCCACCATCGTTGCCGCTCACGCTCGCATTCGCGAGGGAAAACAACCTGTCTCACCGAACAGCAGCCTGAGCCACGCAGGTAACTTCTTGTATATGCTATTCGGTGAAGAGCCGGATCCCCGTGATGCCAAGCTCATGGACAAGGACTTTATCCTCCACGCTGAGCATGGCATCAACGCTTCGTCATTCGGCGCCAGAGTCACGGCTTCGACCCAGGCAGACCTCCACTGCGCTGTTACGACAGGTGTTGGGGTTCTCAAGGGACCGTCGCATGGCGGTGCGGCTGAAGAGGTTATGAAGATGGCATTGGAAATCGGCGACGAATCCAATGCCGCAGATTACGTGGCTGACCTCCGCAGCAAGGGCGGAAGGGTCATGGGGTTCGGTCACCGTGTCTATAAGGCAGTGGATCCGCGTTCAATTCATCTGATGGATGATGCACGGGACCTGGGAATTCGCAAAGGTCAGCCGGGCTGGTATTCCATCCTGGAAGCGGTCGCCAAGGTGATGGAGCCTTACTCACGGCGCGGGATATGCCAGAATGTTGACTTCTTTTCGGGCGCAATATACTACCTGCTCGATATACCTGAAGACCTCTTCATCTCCATTTTCGCTATGGGGCGTATTCCAGGCTGGACCGTGCAGGTCATGGAACAGTTCGACAATAATATTCTGCTTCGGCCTCGTTTGCTCTATGTCGGTGACATGGATGTGGAATATGTGCCCATAGACCAACGGTGATCCTTAATTAGCCAAACAGAAGCACGCAATAGGCAGGACGAAAGGATTTCACGATGACTCAAGAGGCTGTTGAAACTACCGAGTGTACCCATCATTGGCAGATTGAAAGCCCGAATGGCCCAATGAGCGTCGGTAAATGCAAGCGGTGCGGCGAGCGCAGGGAATTCAATAACTCCATACAGGGATCGGGTTGGGATAGGCAAGGTTCACACAATAGGAGACTCCGACAGGCGAAGTCCAATTCCTAACTCAAGCTAATCAACGGAAACTTCAGAAGGGACATCAAACGATGTCCCTTCTTCTCTTGTGCAAAGCAGAATGATCAAGACCACAGCGGCAGAGCAGGCGATAAGAGAGCGAATTGAGGCGCGGGGCAGAATCACGTTTGCAGAATTCATGCAGACTGCGCTGTACCATCCGGTAGATGGCTATTACACCAGCGAAAGCCCATTCGGCGCAACTGGTGACTACTACACTAGCCCTGCTGTACACCCTGCTTTTGGAGCCCTGTTGGCTAAGCAACTTTTCGGTATGTGGCGGGGGATGGGCAAGCCGTCCGATTTCACTGTCGTTGAAATGGGTTCAGGAAATGAATTGCTGGCCAATGACATCTGCTCTTATGCGAGCGAAATCAGTGACGAGTTCTTCCGCCGGCTCAATTACATCTGCATAGACCGATATTCTCTGGCCGATGCAGACATTGCTGATGTGTCTGGGATTACAAGGGTTCTGGCGAATGAGTTGCCTCTCAGGGATGTGGTGGGCTGCTTCTTATCCAACGAATTCGCCGACGCCTTTCCGGTGCATCGCTTCCAGATCGATAGTGGTGAAGTGCTTGAAGTGTATGTCACACTAGATGACGCGGGGAATTTCCAGGAGGAGCTAGCTATGCCCTCCACGCCACTGATAGAGGAGAGGCTCGCTGGACTAAGTATTGCCCTTGCCGACGGTCATAAGGGTGAGGTCAATCTGAATCTAAAACCCTGGCTCGCAGATGTGGTGGAAGCACTTGCCACTGGTTTCCTCATCACGGTTGACTACGGCTATGAGGCTGCTGAACTATATTCACAGTCCCGTCAAGGCGGCACTCTCCAGACATACTATCGGCACACCGAGGGAAGCAGCCCCTACCAGCGCATCGGCAGGCAAGACATTACGGCCCACGTGGATTTCTCTTTGCTGCGGGAAGAAGGGAGTGCCGTAGGTCTTGCCACGCTTGAATACACCACACAATCTGAGTTTCTCGGGTCGCTTGGTATCGGAGAGATGATGCGGCAACTGCGCGAAGCTCCATTGGGCCATCACGAGCGCAGCGCGAACACCTTGGCGTTGCGCGAACTACTGAAGGCGGACGGACTCGGTGGCTTTAGAGTGTTGGTACAGGAGAAGGCGACAGGTCTAACCTCGATGCCGCCTATCAAGTCAATAGGAGGGAAGTCGCGGACGCCAACAGTGCCGTTGCTCTCGAGTCGTCACATGCCTCTGATGGAAGGTCGCTACCCTCAGACTATCTGGGAAATGCCATCCCTGTGGGGTGAAACGGGATACGATGTTCGCTAGTTCCGTTCGGCGACGCTAGAAACTGGGCGCGGCGAGCACCTGCGGGCAATGGTGATGAATCCGGTATGCGCAACCATGCGATGTTCTGGCCTGACGCTGCGAGTGCCCACGGCCCAAGGACGCTGAAGCACTTCCATAGTCTCTATCATCTCGAAGGTTTGGGCAGCCCTCAAGGCGTTCGCGAGTTCATGAACCTGCAGCACGGTGGGGGAAAAGCTCACGAAAATACCGCCGGGTAGTAGTCCTTCAGATGCGTGTGGAACGACATGCCATGGCTCCGGCAGATCCAGGACAATCCGGTCCAGCTCACTTTCTTCGAAGCCCTTGTACACGTCGCCGAGCTTCAGTGTGAGACTAGATGTATCGGCGAGCATAGCTCCTACATTCTCCCGCGTGCGGTCTATCATGTCTTGCCGCACATCGTAGGAAACGAGCGAACCGTGGGCGCCGACGGCGCGCAGGAGAGCCATAGTCATCGCACCGGAACCACAGCCGGCTTCCAGCACTCTCGCGCCCGGGAAGATGTCGCCGTAAACCAAGATTGTGCCGAGGTCTTTCGGATACCCCACAGTGGCTATTCGTGGCATGTCCAGCGCGAAGTCCGCCATTGTGGGCTTTACGGCGAGCAGCACATGGCCGCGATTCGTGGTCATCCAGGAGCCGACTTCAGAACCGAGAAGTCCGTCGTGTGGGAATGCGCCGAGATGCGTTTCGAACTTACTCCCCGCGCGCAGGCGCGTAAGATAGCGCCGCCCCCGCCGATCAATGATAAGGGCGTGTTCGCCCTCCCTGAAGAGATGCCGCACAGGGGCGTCGTCGTTCATTTTGGCAGCGCCTAGAGCTTGTCGACTTCCGCGAGGATGTCTCTGGGATCTAGGGCGCGGGCGCTGTCATAGACGCGCTTGAAGCGAATTACGCCTTCCTTATCGACAATGAAGATCGCGCGGTTGGGTGCTCCGCGCTCCTCGTTGTATATGCCGTACGACTGCGTCATAGCGCCATGTGGATTGAAGTCCGACAGCAGCGGGTAGGGGATATTGCCTAGCGAAGTAGAGTACGCCGTCTGGGATGGGCGGGCGTCGCAACTGATGCCCAGAACTTGGGCATTCTTCTCCTCGAAGTCAGCGTTGTAGCTGCGCATCGAGGTGACCTGGTCCGTTCAGCCACCTGTAAACGAGAAAATGTGGAACGAGAGGACAACTGCCTTTTCGCCCCTAAAGTCGCTCAGAGATACGTTCTTCATGTCTTGTGCCGGAAGCGTGAAGTCCGGCGCTACCTGTCCAACATCAACCATTTCGTAACTGACTCTCCTATCTTGGGTCCATTCTGTGGGCAACTCTATACAGAATCATCGACATTGTACCATCATTCGTCAGCTCTCCAGCGCAGATAGGGACGCCGCGCCGCGAGTGCTTCGTTAAGGCGGGTGTTTGGGGTATCGTGCGGCGCATTGTGAAGTAAGTCCGGGCTTTCTTCCGCTTCCTGCGCTATAGTCCGCATTACTTCGATGAAACCGTCGAGTGTCTCCTTGCTCTCCGTCTCAGTAGGCTCAATCATCAGCGCTTCTTCGACGATCAGCGGAAAGTACATGGTAGGCGGGTGTATGCCGTAGTCTATCAGGCGCTTTGCGACATCCAGCGCGCTGACACCGTAGTCGCGCCGCAGGTTCCGTGCTGAAAAGACAACCTCGTGCATGCAGGTGCGGTCGTATGGCAGGTGGTAATGTTCTTTGAGCTGACTCAGTATGTAATTCGCATTTATCACGGCATCGCGGCTGATGTTAGCAATGCCCTCCCTGCCTAACGTGCTCATATATGCGTAGGCTCGCACCAGCGCACCGAAATTTCCGTGGAACGCGCCCATCCTTCCGACGGTCCTTACTGGCGCATCAAGTGAATACACCTCACCGCCGTCTGCATCCACGCTGCGGTTAACTACCGGTGTAGGCATGTACGGAAGGAGCCTATCGCCTACTATGACAGGTCCAGCGCCTGGCCCACCACCACCATGCGGCTGCGTAAATGTCTTGTGCAAGTTGGAGTGCATAACGTCGAAACCGAGTTCGCCTAACTTGACCCGACCGAGGAGCGCGTTCAGGTTTGCGCCATCTCCATATACAATGCCGCCTGCATCCCGCACGATCTTGACAACTTCGAGGATATTTGAATCGAACAGTCCCAACGTGCTGGGCAGCGTAATCATCAGTCCAGCAAGGTCGTCGCCAACAGAGAATCGCAGGGCTTCGAGGTCGGTGTTGCCGTTGGCGTCTGACGGCAGCGTTATTACTTCGAAACCGCACATGCTGGCTGTGGCTGGGTTCGTCCCGTGTGCGCTGTCTGGAATTAGTACCTTGTTTCGCTTCGTGTCACCTCTGTCACGATGATATGCGCGAGCCATCAATATTCCGGCAAACTCACCATCCGCCCCTGCCATGGGTGCGAGCGAGCAGCCCTTCATTCCGGTAATCTCGACGAGGCGCTGCTGCAACTCCCACATGAGTCTGAGTGCGCCTTGCACGGTGGCATCAGGTTGCAGCGGGTGAGTCTCAGAAAAGCCCGGCATTCCCGCAACTTCGTCGTCAATCTTGGGATTGTATTTCATGGTACAACTGCCAAGTGGGTAGAAGTTGTGGTCGATGGAGAAGTTAAGCTGGCTGAGCTGTGAGAAGTAGCGAACAAGGTCGTTTTCGCTGACCTCTGGGAAGTCGAGTGTCTGCCGAAGAAGGTTTTCGTCGGGCAAGGGCTGGGCAGGGACGTCAGATTGGGAGACTGTCGCTCCGACTCTGCCGGATGCGCTGCGGTCCATCAGGAGGATGCGGCGGTCTTGGGAGAGTCTTTCGAGTAAGGTACTCATGCTGATGCGCCAATCTCGGTGAGGGCACAGGCAAAGCTGTCAATCTCCTCACGGGTGTTGACTTCAGTAGCACAGACAAGCATGCCATTGTCAACACGGTCACTAATGTCCAGCCCGCCAATAATTTTGTAGTCAAGTAGTTGCTCATTGAGCGTGGACGGCGACGAAGGACACTGCACAACGAACTCCTGGAAGAAGACGCCGCCATCAACTACCGAATAACCTGGGATGCCTTGAATTAGTGAGGCAAGGTAGTGCGACTTCTGGTATGTAAGTTCGGCGGTCTGGCGCATCCCATGCCTGCCGTTTGCCGCCATATACACGGTTGTCATCAGAGCGATCAATGCGACGGATGTGCAGATATTGGATGTGGCCCGCTCGCGACGGATGTGTTGCTCACGGGTCTGCAGGGTCAATACGTAAGCCGTGCGTCCCTGTGTATCCACGGTTCTACCAACAATGCGTCCCGGCATCTGCCTGATGTAGTCCTGCTTGCAGGCGAATATGCCGACATACGGCCCACCGAAAGTCGGAGGCACGCCTAGCGCCTGTCCCTCAGACGCCACAATATCGGCGCCGTAATCACCCGGCGGCGTAAACATAGCCATCGATAAGGCGTCAGCGTACACAACTGAAAGCGCCCCGACATTATGAGCCTGCTGCGACAGCGACTGCATGTCCTGCATATAGCCCAGAAAGTTTGGTTGCTGCGCTACTAAACATGCCGTCTCTTCAGTGATGGCAAGGTTCTCGGCGCTAACCACATCGATGGTGATTCCCGGCGCCTCGGTATATGTCCGCAGCACGCTAATGTATGCGGGTGAGACTGAATCAAGAACCGCGACGTGGTTGCGTCGCGTAACGCGGGCAGCCATTAGAACCGCTTCGGCGAGGGATGTGGAGCCGTCGTACATGCCAGCGTTGGCGACATCCATCCCAGTGAGTTGGGCGCACAATGTCTGGAACTCGAACTCGGTCTGGAGTGTGCCCTGTGAAATCTCCGGCTGATACGGAGTGTACGCAGTCATGAACTCGCTGCGGCTCGTCAATTGGCGCACAATTGCAGGTATGTGATGCCTGTATGAGCCTGCGCCCAGAAAGCAAGCGTATTCGCCCGGAGTCTTGTTCATAGACGCCAGATCGGCGAAATATCGCTTGAGGTCGAACTCGGACATCGGAGGCGGCAGATCAAGCGTGGGATTGCGATGTTCCTCCGGTATGTCGGAGAATAATTCATCCACTGAGTCAACGCCGATTGCGTCGAGCATCAGTCGCCTGTCCGCGTCCGTGTTTGGGGAGTATGGCGAGATATAACTGTCGTAATTGGTCATTGGACGAGTCGAAACGAGGCTTAGAAGTGGCAGGTCATTGCCGAGGAATCAGGTTTAGCTCTGCGCCTCAAGCAAGGCCTGATAGTCAGCGTGGCCCATGAGTTTATCGAGTTCTCCGCTGTCTGTCAGTTGAACGCGCAGCATCCAGCCCGAATCGAATGGGCTGTCATTCACCAGTTCAGGGCTGTCGATAACTGAGTCGTTGCGCTCGGTTATCGTTCCTGATACCGGCGAATAGAGATCGGAAACCGCTTTCACTGACTCGATCTCCCCCATTTTCTCGAACTGCGTCAACTGCTCGCCGACATCCGGCAGTTCAACAAACACGACATCACCAAGGCTCTCTGCGGCAAAGTCGGTGATACCTACGACGACTTGCCCGTCAGACTCTACGCGAACCCATTCGTGTTCTTCAGAGTATTTGAGGTTTTCAGGCGTCATTATTTCTAGCTCCGAATGTAAAATGGAAGACTGGTTACTTCGGCATCAACGAGCCGCCCACGGATGTCGATTTGCAGGCAGGTCCCGACCTCAGAAAAGTCAGCAGGAACATATCCCAAGCCTATGTTCCTGTCAAGCAAGGAAGATGGCCCACCGCTTGTAACTTCGCCAATCTCTTGCCCATCTGCGCAGATCGCATGGCCGTGACGCGCAATCCCGCGTCCGGTCATTATGAATCCGACTAGTTTTCTCTCGACCCCGTTGTCACGGATGCGTAGAAGTGCCTCTCGTGCGACATATCCACGCCTGTCAGGCCTGATAAATCGCTCCAGTCCGGCTTCGTAAGGGTTGTCGTTCACGCTCATGTCATTGCCGTGGAGCAGGAGGCCAGCTTCCAGGCGAAGGACGTCTCGTGCACCCAAACCGCATGAAGTCGCACCTTTATCCACGAGCAGCGTCCATATGTGCCCTGCATCCTCGGCGGAAACGATTGCCTCGAAGCCGTCTTCGCCGGTGTAGCCCGTATGTGCAAGCATTGTATCCCTGCCATCGATCTGGGTCTGCACAGTTCTGAAGGGCAGCACTGACGATATATCGTCGGCGGTAACTTCATTCAGCATTGGGATGGACTGAGGACCTTGGACAGCAATCATTGCTGTGTCGGCTGTGACATTCTTGATGCTGACGGTGTCCGGCTTCGTATTCCATTGGTCTAGCCAATCGATAACCGAGGCAGTGTTGGCGGCGTTTGGAATTAGCAGGAAGTCTTCATCGCCGTTTCTATAGACGATGCAGTCGTCGATGATTCCGCCGTCCTCGTTGCAGATGAGGCAGTAGCGCGCACGCCCCGGTCGCATCGAAATCGCGCCAACGCTTAGCACGCGGCTGAGCAAGGGAGCCGCCCCGCTACCTCGTATAGTCAGCCTGCCCATGTGAGATACGTCAAACAGGCCGACGTTGGTGCGGACCGCCCGCGCTTCCTGCAATATGCTTTCATACTGTATGGGCATTGCCCATCCGCCAAACGGTACGATGCGCGCGCCGAGCGATATGTGAGTCTTGTAGAGCGAGGTGTGTTTGAGATCTTTGGAGTCTGACATCGCGAAATGTTCTGAGCTTTGTATTAAATGCCGGAAGTTGCATCCTTGAACCGGCGGATGGCGTCAATATGCGCCTCAGGAGTCTCAAACCCCGCCCGCATAGTGTTCAGCGACACGTGTGTCGCGCCAAGGGCTTTCCAGCCTTCCGCCTCCTTCGACCACTCGTCAGGGCCGCCGATGCTCGCTGATACCCAGCCCTCGATCCCGATGCTGTCAATGTCTCTGCCTGCTTCTTCCGCGTATGAATGCAACTTATCGATCAGACCTTTGGCGCGGTCGTCGGGTCGTCCCGTGAGTATCCAGCCATCGCCGGTACTGACAATTCGACGTACCGTGCGGTCGGATGCGCCGCCCAGCCATACGGGAATTGGGCGCTGAACAGGCAGCGGCAGAATGCCGGCATCGGTTATCTTGTGCCAGCGACCTTCATAAGTTATCAGCTCGTTTGTCCACAGTTGGCGCATCACTTCGATCTGCTCTTCCGAGCGAGCGCCGCGGTTGCGCCAGTTCTCACCAAGAGCCTCGTACTCCACATAGTTCCAGCCGACGCCGATGCCCAGCCGCAGCCTGCCCTCGCTGAGCACATCCACGGCGGCGGCTTGCTTGGCAACTAGCGCAGTCTGGCGCTGAGGTAGGATGATGATGCCTGTGGCAAGTTCTACACTGCTCGTAACTGCCGCAAGGTAGCCGAAGAGAACGAACGGCTCATGAAAAGCGTCGTAGTGGCGATATGGTCCGGTTAGTTCAGTGTGCGTTTCGGCGTTTGCACCAAGCACATGATCGAATGCCAGTAGGAAGTCGAAGCCAAGAGACTCAGTCGCCTGGGCGAATTCGCGAATTGCTCCTGTGTCACTGCCTATCTCCGTCTGGGGAAAAATTGATCCTACCTTCACCTGCTGAACCTCCGGGATATCAAGGGTTGTTAGTTTGCAGTTGCCATATCTCAGTGTAACATAACGGGCGAAAGCAACACCGGAAACCGACAGTTACGAGACTGGATGGGCTGACAATGGCGAAGTATGATTTGATTCTGAGCGGTGGCACGATCCTGGATCCGGCGAACGGATTCGAAGGAGTGGCGGATGTGGGCGTTAAGGCTGGCATGATTGCGCGTGTCGAAGCGGAAATTGACCCCTTTGATGGCGATGAGATTGTGGATGTGTCAGGGAAGTGGGTGATGCCCGGTCAGATTGACACGCACGCTCATGTGGCCGGATTGTCACGCAATTGGGACCCTGCTCTTGGATATGCGATGCTGGCGCGCGCCGGGACTACAACTGTGCTGGACATGGGTGGCACCGGGCCGAGCCTTTTTGACGGCATCAAGCGCAAAGGAGCCGGTCTGAACGTGGCCGGACTCTATGCACTCATACCGGGTGCCACGATGCCATCCGGTGAGCCGTCCCCTGTTGAGGCTCGCGACATCGTTGCAGGTGCGCTGAACCAGGGTTGCTTCGGCATTAAGATACTCGGTGGCTATCATCCCTTCAGCCCGCAGGGAACGGCGGATGTGATTCATGCCTGTAATGACCAGCAGGCCTATGTGGCGTTCCATATAGGTACACGGGAGTCGGGAAGTCATCTGGGCGGACTGAGGGAAATACCTGAAATCGTAGGTGATGGGCGGCTCCATGTCTGCCATGTGAACTCATACTGCCGTGGGGTTATTGAGGATGCTGACGCGGAGTGCATCGAGGCACTTCAGATTCTGGAGACAATGCGCGGGCAACTAAATTCAGAGGCATATCACGCGATTCAGAATGGAACGAGCGGGAGTTGCGACGGCGAAGGATTTGTGCAGGCGAATGTGCCACGAAACTGCCTTGCGATGCGCGGCTACTCTCCGACGCGAGAGGGCATGGAGCACGCGATAATGGACGGCTACGCGTCCGTAATTGGGCAGCGCGGAGGGCATGTGGTGTACCTGAAGGGAAAGGAAGCGCTGGCGCTCTTTCAGCGCGAAAATACGCATGTTGGGATGAGCTTTCCGGTGAACCTGCCATCCACTGCGTTCAAGCTGACCACCGCGAAGAACGAAGCGGGCGAGTTCATAGTGGACGCTGTGAGTACGGACGGCGGCTGCCATCCCCGCAATGTGGCGATTCAGTCGAGTATGGCACTGGTGAAATTCGGCGCGCTCACACCCCTTGAGTTGGCGACGAAGCTCTCCCTAACACCCGCACAGATGATGGGGTTGCCCAATAAGGGACACTTCAGCGAGGGAGCGGACGCGGACATAACGGTGATCAACCCTGATACAAACGAGCCGACAATGAGCTTCGTTGCCGGAAGCCCAATTATGATCGACGGGCATGTCGTGGGTAGCGGAGGCACACTGCTGGTTACGAGCACAGGGCGGCGCGCAGCTGAGGCGAGTGGGCTGCCGTATCAGGTTGTGGAAATGGCGGGGACCAAATTGTACGCGGACTAGAACGGACGGTAGCGGTTCGCAATGGGCATACGTCGGTCCCGTCCGAAGTTGCGAGGCGTGATTTTGATGCCTGGCGGTGACTGGCGCCGCTTGTATTCGTTGCGGTCAACGAGGGTGATTATCTGCTTAACCGTGTCAGAGTCGTAGCCCATAGCCACAATGTCGTCAAAGCTGAAGTCGTCTTCGACATAGGCCTTGAGTATCGGGTCTAGGATACTGTAAGGGGGTAGCGAATCTTCGTCCTTCTGGTCGGGGCGAAGTTCCGCGCTGGGCGGCTTGTCAATCACACTCTGAGGTATTACAGGCGAGTTACCGATGGTGTTGCGGTAGCGGCAGAGTTCATAGACAAGCTGCTTTGGTACGTCCTTTATTACCGCATAGCCGCCTGCCATGTCCCCATAGATTGTGGCATAGCCGGTTGCCATTTCACTCTTGTTCCCCGTGGTCAGGACGAGCCAGTTGAACTTGTTGGAGACCGCCATAATGAGATTGCCACGAATGCGGGACTGCATATTTTCTTCTGCGACGCCACTCTCCGTTCCCTCGAATCTATGTGCCAGCGTTTGAAGATATGCACTGAAAGCGTCTTCGATTGGAATTGTCCAGAGTTCTATCCCAAGATTTTCCGCTAGCGCAGTCGCGTCCAAAACACTGCCCTCGGACGAAAAGCGCGACGGCATCGCGATGCCAACCACATTCTCTCCACCGAGTGCATCTGCAGCGACAGCTGCTACCAGAGTTGAGTCAATGCCGCCCGACAGGGCTATCAGCACCTTGCCGAAACCGCATTTTCTCACATAGTCGCGAGTGCCGAGTGTGAGCGCGGCGTACACCTCCGAAGTGTCACTGAGCGGTTCTTCGGTGAGCGACGACTTGTCGGCAGATACAATATCGGGCCTGTCTGGATTTTCAGAGTAATCTGAGACAGCGACACTGGCAGGTCTGCCAATGTGAGTCAGGTCGGCGCCTCGCTCCTTGCGGGTTCTTGGGTCTCGCAATCTTGAGCGGAATACGGACTCGACTTCCAGGTCTGCAACAAGTAGCTGCTCCTCAAACTGAGCCGCCTCTGCGATAATTTCGCCGTCGGGAGCGAATATAAGGCTGCCTCCATCAAAGACAAGCTCGTCCTGTCCGCCAACCAGATTGACATAGGCGACGAACAGGCCATTATCGGAGGCGCGCGTTGCGAGCATCTTTTCGCGAAAGGCGCGCTTACCGGCGTGAAAAGGCGAACCGTTGATATTCACTATGAGTTCGGCGCCTGCCGCCCGCTGTACAACGGCGGGACCGGTGGCATACCAGATATCTTCGCAAATGTTTACGCCAACAGGGGTCCCGTTGATTATGTACACAGGACAGTCGGTGCCTGCGGCGAAATAGCGGTCTTCGTCGAATACACCGTAATTCGGCAGGTACATCTTTCGATATGTGCCGACGATCTCTCCGTCGTTTATCACTGCTGCCGCATTGTAGATATCTGAGTCGGAATCAATGAAACCGACAATCGCGGCGATGCCCTTGCACTCGGCGGCGATTATCCGCAGCCGATCGTGATTCTCACGGATAAACTGAGGCTTTAAGAGTAGGTCCTCCGGAGGGTATCCCGGAAGCGCCAGCTCGGGGAACGCAATTAGGTCAGCGCCGAGATCCCGCGCGTCCTGAATGCCCGAGATGATGCGCTCAGCATTGCCGTCGAGGTCTCCGACGGTAGCGTTCACCTGTGCCATTGCCAGTCTGAAAGTGCGCATAGTCGGGCCTAGCGGGGAGTGACAGAGCGAATTGGGCAGACCTAGAGGGATTGCACGAAGCGGTCGATTCTGCGCAAGGCTTCTTCGATATTCTCTACGGAATTGGCAAACGAGAAGCGCACAAATCCATTACCGTAAATGCCAAATGATTCTCCTGAGAGGCAGGCGACGCCAGCTTCTTCTAGGGCGCGGTCAGCGAATTCTCTGCTAGTCAGGCCGGTGCCCTCAACGTTGGGAAATGCGTAAAACGCTCCCTTTGGCGTTGCGCAGCGTATGCCCTTGATTGCGTTAAGCCCGTCAACAATTATGTGGCGTCGCCGGGCAAATTCCTCAACCATGCTGTTGGGGGCGTCTTGAGGGCCAACAATGGCTTCAAGTGCAGCATACTGCGTGAAGCTGGCGGTACAGGAAACGCTGTTAGTTACCAGGCGAGAAATGGGCTCGACGAGTTCGAGTGGCATAACACCGTAGCCGGCGCGCCAGCCGGTCATCGCGTAGGTCTTGGAGAATCCGTCCAAAATGATGGTGCGTTCCCTCATATCAGGAAATGTAGCAATGCTGTGGTGCGTGCCTTCGTAGAGGAATCGGATATATATTTCGTCAGAAAGGACGACAATATCATGCTCTCTGGCGAGGTCGGCTAGGGCCTCAATCTGTTCCCTGGCTATCACGCTGCCGCACGGGTTATTGGGCGAATTCACGATCATCAGCTTGGTCTTGTCCGTAATCTGCCCAGCCACTTCGTCAACATCTATATTGAATTCCAATGACTCGTGGAGGCGCATAGGAACAGGAACGCCACCCGCAAAGCTGATCATTGATTCGTAGATTGGGAAGCCAGGGTTTGGGTACAGGACTTCGTCGCCGTAGTCTACAAGTGCAAGCATGATAAAGAACATTATCGGCTTACCGCCTGGAGTAATGACTACATTGTCTGCAGTAACTGAGATTCCGCGAGTGTCAGATATTTCCTGCGCTATGGATGCACGTACATCTGGAAATCCGGGTGAGGGGCCGTAGTGGGTTTCGCCCCGGCGGAGCGCTGTAACGCCCGCCTCAACAATGTTCTCCGGAGTGTCAAAGTCCGGCTCGCCAATCTCGAGGTGGATGACGTCCATGCCTTCCGCTTCCAATCGGCGCGCCTTTGCCAAAACTTCAAAGGCGGTCTCCGTTCCCAGTCGACTCATTCGCTCGGCAAGCTTCATGTGCGTTCTCCCGGCTCGGCGCGTTCTCTATTGCATACACAGGCAAATTATCGAACCTGTCGCATTATTATAAACGGGTGCTTGTATATATGAAACATTTGCCGGGCGGGGCTTCGGTGCTTGTGTGATATTATTGGGGTGCATATCTGCCAATAGGGGGTGAGGCAATGAAGATTTACATCGGCGCTCCAAGAGGATTCTGTGCTGGTGTCGTGCGTGCAATTGATCTGGTAGAGATCGCACTGGAACGATTCGGTGCGCCTGTATATGTGAAGCACCAGATTGTTCATAACTCTCATGTGGTTGACGCTCTGGAGGCTAAGGGCGCAATCACCGTTGAAGATGTGGACGAGATTCCGGAAGGCTCGAAGGTTGTGTTCTCGGCGCACGGTTCGCCACCTGAGGACTTTGCCAAGGCAAAGGCTCGCAGTCTGGATGTCGTGGACGCCACTTGCCCACTGGTAACCAAGGTCCATAATGAAGCGATTAGGTATGATCGCGAGGAAAGACGAATTATCCTTGTAGGTCACCGTGGCCACCAGGAAGTTAAGGGGACGATGGGGCAGACGGGCATGCATCTGGTTGACGACAGAGAGGAAATGAACTTACCGGACTGGGATGAAGAGACGCCGGTCGCGATCCTGACTCAGACTACCCTCTCAGTGGATGATACCAGTCGATCTATAGAAGACATTAAGGGCAAATTCTCTAATGCGATCGTCAGGAACGACCTATGCTACGCGACGACAAATCGGCAATCAGCTGTGAAGGAGATCACCGATAACGTTGACCTGATGCTGGTTATAGGCGCACCAAACAGCTCGAACTGTAACCGGCTTCGAGAAGTTGCGGAGGCGCAGGGTGTGCCCGCGTATCTCCTTAATGGCGTGGACGAGCTGCGGTCCGAGTGGCTGGAGGGCGTTGAGAATGTGGGCATCACGTCTGGCGCGTCCACACCCGAATACCTGGTGCAGCAGGTGATAGACGCCCTGGAACCTGAAGAGGTTGTCGAGGTGGAGGTGGCGAAGGAAGACATCACATTCGTACTTCCAAAGGAACTACGAGACTGAAAACGAAGAGTATCTGGCGGGTAACAGGCTTGGAAAAGGTGACTGGTTGGAGATAAGAATAGCGAGTCTTTATCGTGGCGCGCAGGAAGCCCAGGGAACCGTCGTAATCATTGATGTGTTCAGGGCGTTCACGACTGCCGCGGTGGCATTCTCCAAGGGGGCTGAGAAGATCGTCCTGGTGGCCGAAGTAGACGAGGCGCTCAAGCTGCGCGCTGATGGCAAAGGCGATATATGCATGGGGGAGGTGGATGGTATAAGGCCTGACGGTTTTGATCTTGGAAACTCCCCTTATGAAATGCTAGAAGCCGAGGTTGCAGGGAAGACACTCATACAATCCACGCGCGCCGGCACTGTCGGCATGAGCGCGGCGGTGAACGCTTCCCAGATTTACGCGGGATCGTTCGCCATCGCGGAAGCAACCGTAAACGCGATTTTGCGCGACGCTCCGGAACTGGTCACCATAGTAGCTATGGGTGCGGAAGCACTTGTCCAAGCGGACGAGGACGAGCAATGTGCTCTATACCTGCGCAACCTGCTGCAAGGACGTAAGCCCGATCACAGCGCGGTGAGGTCACTTGTGCTGGCCGGCGCCGAGGCGCAGAAGTACGCTAACCCGGAGCAGCCTCAGTATCATCCTGAGGACAGGGATATGGCGCTGCAGATCGACAGCGTGGACTTTGCGATAAGAGTTGCGCGTGAAAATGGCCTTCTGGTGGCGCGGCGGCATGACATCAACTGATACGGCAGAGGATTTTCAAGCATGGAATATCGTTATCTGGGCAAGTCGGGACTCAAGGTTTCGGCTATAGGACTGGGCACCAATAACTTCGGGCGGCGACTGGATGCGGACGCTTCGGCGCTCGTCATAAATCATGCTCTCGACATGGGCGTCAACATGATCGATACGTCCAATAGCTACGGGAATGGCTACTCGGAAGAGTACATAGGCCGTGCCTTGAAGGGGAAACGTGACAGTGCAATTATCGCCACTAAGGTTTCCAGTACAGTCGGAGAAGGACCGAATGACGGCGGGAACTCGCGGCAGCACATCATGGCGGAAGTCGAAAACAGCTTGCGCCGCCTGCAGACCGATTTCATAGACTTGTACCAGATTCATTGGCATGACCCAAATGTCCCGATAGAAGAAACACTGCGAGCGCTGGACGACCTCGTGAGGCAAGGAAAGGTTCGATATATCGGTTGCTCTAACTTCACTTCGTGGCAGGTGTGCGAAGCGGCGTGGACTTCGCGAACACTTGGCATATCCGAATTTTCGAGTGTTCAGCCGCGTTACAGCATGATGGACAGGGCGATTGAGACCGAGTTGATTCCGTTTTGCGAGAATTACGGGCTCGGTATTCTGCCATATTACCCACTCGCAAATGGATTCCTGACCGGCAAGTATCGCCGGGGAGAGGTCGCACCGGAGGGGACGCGACTTGCTGAGAGCGATAGAGGGATGTTCACGGACGGGAACTTCGATCTTCTGGAGAGGCTGGAGGCGTTCTGCACGGCGCGAGGGCATACGGTGCTCGAACTGGCATTCGCTTGGCTGCTGGCGAACCCGGCGATTAGTTCCGTAATTGCGGGCGCGACGAGAGTGGAGCAGATCATCGGCAACGCAAGGGCTGCATCGTGGCAGCTTACTCCCTATGAGCTTGCCGAGGTCAATGGCATAATTGACGCGGTTAAGCCCGGCGGTGAATAGACTCTCGCCGTTTAGCCCTCATGAAATGGACGACATTCACCGGCTGGATATGTTGCCCGATCGGTGGTGAAGGGTCATGCCATTCAAATACGTATGCCTCGTCGGACGATGACGGGAGATCCTTCTGCTAACAAGGCCGAATCGGGATTCGCTCCTATGTACTTCGCGAACTGGCTACCGTATATTTTCTCCACATCGCATTTGAGCCGGGCGTTGTCTATACGCCAAATGCGCCAGCGTGGGTGCTCCACCTCATATTCAAGTGTGCCACCGTCTCTTTGCACGGTATACCCCCAATAATGCTCGGCGATGAACTCTTCCTCAGTATTGTCCTGGATCTCAGCAGGCGCCCCTTCAGCACGGACGAAGAGACTGTGAGCAAAGTCCGACTGCCGCCATTCGTATGAGACCGAAAGTCCTCCTTTATCTCTGTAAATGCAATGGCTTGTCGGCAGAGTCACATAGTTCTCGTTGTAGAATGCCCGAGCTACGAGAGTGATTGCAGGCTTGGGGACGATCTCCTTTATGAACACAACGCCGCGTCGCACTTCTCCGGCAACTTCGCGTCGCACGTAGAAACGCAGGTTGATCTCCTCGAAATCTCGATGGAAGGGGACTGGTACTCCGTAGAGTCTCGTATTCTGGAACAGCAGTCCAACAACGCTGATGTAGTGCTTGCCGTTCCATGTATCCAGTTCGGTACCCTTGGGGAGGAACGGCTGGAGCAACGCAGGATTTATCTCGTAGTTGAGCATTGCCAGATATCGCCACTCGGTTGTAAGAAAGATGGCTTGCCTTGAGGCACGGGAAAGGTCCCGCCTGTATTTCATGAAGAGAAGCACTGTATGTGGTTACCCCGCTATATGGGTGATTGTTACTTCTAGCAATCTTAACATTGCTTCAAAGGGGGAAACCTAGGGGGGAGCAACCCGTAGGCGAGTCATATCAATGCGGGGAATATTTTGGTGAATATAAAAGTACCCAATTCGCCCATAAATCGAACCAATATCATATCGTGTTCGCCTGCAATTGTTAGTAATTTGATGCAATTTTCTACCATGGAAAGAGGCAAGTCTCATTAGGTGTTTCGCACTCCATGCATTCGTAATATTCATTGACACGTTTGGAGGTCGCTTGGTAAAATTGACCTCGCATTAAGTCCTTTGGTGGTTCTAGCTAGATGGTCCCACCCGTTCCCATCCCGAACACGGAAGTGAAACGTCTCAGCGCCGACGATACTGCACCCGCAAGGATGTGGGAAAATAGGTCACTGCCAGAGGGCTTATTCTTTGATATGGCGTCTCACCATGTCGGATTGACCACTTCACCTGCATTTACCACTTATAATATTTGTCGAGTGCCCACGCGTGTATTTAGGCGAGAATTTAGGAATCTGGGTTCGTAACGCGATCCCACACAAAGAAAGGAAGTAGAATGGCCAAACGTACGAGTCTATTGATAATGCTGATAGTCGCCGGGATTCTGGCGCTAGTAGCATGCCAGCAAGGGGCGGATGATAGCGCGGCTCTTGCCCAAGCGCAGGCGGACGCCGCGGCAGCCGAAGCCGAGGTGGAGAGCCTCAAGATGGAGCTTGAACAAGCGAAGGCTATGGCGATGGACGAGCCGGCAATGACGATGGAGGAGGTAGGGCAACGCCTCAATACGATCAAAGAGCGCGGCAAGGTAATCTGCGCCAGTCGTAACGACGTCCCCGGGTACGGCTCCTTGGATGCTAATCAGAATAACGTGGGCTTCGACATAGATCTGTGCCGCGCAGTCGCAGCTGCTGTACTGGGTGACCCCAATGCTATCGAAATCCGTCTGATTTCCGCAGCCGAGCGTGGACCGACAATCCAGTCTGGCGAGGTCGATATGCTCGTCCGCACGGTTACATGGACGACAAGCCGAGACGCGCAGTGGGGCAACTACGCACAGACCATGTTCTACGACGGCCAGGGATTCATGGTCAACAAGAATTCTCTGCCGGACGTTACAAGTGCCCTTGACCTTAAGGGCGCCACAGTGTGCGTAACTCAAGGTACGACTACGGAGCTGAACCTTCAGGACTTCTCGAACCAGAATGGACTGGATATCACCCCTCTGACGTTTGAGGACACGGATGCCGTAGTGTCAGCCTACGACAGTGAGCAGTGTGACGCATTCACTAACGACCGCTCGCAGCTTGCCGCTCTGGGCACTGCCCTGAGTGACCCTAGCGCTCACTTGATTCTTCCCGAGACCATTTCAGAAGAACCTCTGGGCCCAGTGGTTCCTCACGGCGACGACCAGTGGTTCGACATCGTAAAGACCGTAATGGCGATACTGATCTATGCTGAAGCATTTGAAGTTTCATCCGCTAATGTACCGACTGCTGCTACGGGCAACACGCCTGTTGACCGCCTGTTCGGGATCGAGGGCTCATTCGGACAGGATAGCCTTGGTCTTAGCAATACGGTAGCGCAGGATGTGATCGGCGCCGTCGGCAACTACGGTGAGATATATGAGCGCAACCTTGGCCCCAACGGCATCAATCTGCCGCGTGAGGGCGGACGAAACGCTCTTTGGGCGGACGCTCCCTGCTCCGATTGCCCGAAGGGTGGACAGATTTACGCTGCGCCACCACGTTAGCTTCTAAGGGCGGACAATTCCGCCGATAAACCCTTGGTATTAGGGCGGCTGGTAATTTTGCCAGCCGCCTTTGCGTTTCCGATGTTGCGCGTCGGTCCCAAGCGATGCGGAAGTAGAGGAGTATTTGCAACCTCTACCGTGCCGAGAACAGAATCGGATGTAATGCGAAGAGATGTGTTAGGATTAGCATCGCAGACGACAAGTTCACAGGACGCTCGTGTATAAGTGATGCGCTCTTTGACATATCAAGGAATACCGGTATGGCGGCATGTCCAGATCATTCAGTGGGCATCGCAAATCATTTCCGGTATCGTGGTAGTGGGGCTGGTTGCCTGGTTCTTCATTAATATTGGAAGCGCTATTGGGGAGAGGAGCATTCCCTACGGCTTTGGCTTCCTTGATAGAGCCTATCAAACACCCATCGGTCAGCACTTCCTTCCCTATGAGTCGTCCGACACCTTCCTGTACGCCCTCTTTGTCGCGTTCACCAATACGCTTGTCGTCTCGATAGTAGGAGTGATCCTGGCGACGGCGCTGGGAATACTTGTAGGCGTCGCGAGAATGTCGGGCAACTGGCTTGTCGCAAAGATCGCCACCGCCTATGTTGAGTTCTTCCGCAATGTGCCGCTGCTGGTTCAGCTCTTCTTCTGGTTTTACATTGTTCTGTCACTGCCGCCCGTTCGTGAAGGCTATGTAGTTGCTGGGAACGTCTTTGTGAACAACGCGGGCGTATCAGTGCCCTCTCCCTCTCCAAGCAGTTGGGGCGCCGCGCTCATCTGGCTGGCTGTCGCTGCCGCATCGGTCGCTCTCGGATTGGTGGTGCATCGCGTCATGGCCCGTCGAGAGGAATTGACAGGGCAGGTCTCATATCCGGTCATATACGGGTGCGTGACGGCGGTAGTTGGCGGAGCCGTGGCGTGGCTCATCGTGATGGTTGCCGTTGGAACAGCCCCTTTCGTCATCTCAGTGCCGGCTCCTCAAGGCACATTCGGCCGCATAGCCGGTGGGTTCACGGCGTCGGCAGGCCTTTTGGCCTTGCTGGTGGGGCTGGTAATTTACACTTCGTCATTTATCGCCGAAATAGTGCGAGCCGGCATACAGTCGGTCAACAGGGGGCAGACGGAGGCGGCGCGCGCCCTCGGTTTGACGCCAATGGCAACCCTGCGAAATGTCACGTTCCCTCAGGCGCTGCGTGTGATCATACCCCCTCTCATCAGTCAGTACCTTAACCTGACAAAGAACAGCAGCCTCGCCGGTGCAATCGGTTATTCAGACCTGACTAATGTCGCGAAGACAATGACCCAGACAGCACCTGCGGTATCCATATTCGTACTGATTATGCTTTCGTACTTGGCGCTGAGCCTCGCATACTCGTTGATAGGCAATCTTTACAATCGGCATATCAGATTTGCCGGAGGTAACTGATGGCAGCTAACAACGCGCCAGCCTCCGGGCAACTTCCCCCTCCGCGCTTCGAAGCGGGAGCCGCCGGATGGTTGCGCGAGAATCTATTCTCGTCGTGGTTCAACGGTTCCATCACCGTCGTATCCTCGCTGGTAATCGCAATAGCCGCGTGGTTCAGCCTTGGATGGGTGTTAACCACCGCGGACTGGACCGTAATCGCCACCATCGGCGGGGGTTTCTTCATCGGTCAGTACAACACCGAACTCGCCTGTCCCGGGCAGAACTGCTTTTGGAGACCGCAGTTAGGCCTTCTGCTGGTTACTCTGTTGCTAGGAATGGCATGGGGCATTGTCGGCGCCGTCGGAAAAAAGATCGCTCTGTCGGTCGCGGTGGTGTCCGCAGTCCTTGCTTTCCTGCCATACGACATGCGGAGCATGGGGCTGGATGTGCGTATCTTGCTGCTCGCTAACCTGCCCGCTGTCTTCGCTGGCTGGGCTTTGGTGCGTTACACATCGTTGATCACGGTGCAACGAGTGGTGATAATCGGAGTCGTGATCTTTCTTCTGATTCTGGTGCTTCTGCGCGGCGTGCCAGGGGTGCCCGGCCTGCAGCCTGTGTCGGTCGTTAGCTGGGGCGGTCTGATGCTGAACCTGCTGCTGGCAGTCGCAGGCATTGTACTAAGCCTGCCAATTGGAATCGCACTCGCGCTTGGCCGGCGCAGCAGTCTGCCAATCGTGAAGCTACTGTGTGTGGTGTTTATCGAGATATTCCGCGGAGTGCCGCTGATTACCCTGCTCTTCATGTCACAAGTACTCGTACCACTGGCGTTCCCTGAGGATTTCCCCCAGAATTCAGTGTTCCGGGCGGCGATAATAATCACGCTCTTCAGCTCAGCATACATGGCGGAGAACATTCGAGGCGGGTTGCAAGCTTTGTCCCGCGGGCAGGTTGAAGCAGCACGCGCTCTCGGACTCCCGGGCTGGCAGACAACTCTTGTGATCGAGCTTCCCCAGGCGATTCGCAATGTAATTCCGGCAATCGTTGGGCAGTTCATTGCGCTGTTCAAGGACACGAGCCTGGTCTATATAATCGGAATGCTCGATGTCGTGGAAATCGGTAGAGCTTTTATCCAAGGCAACCCTGAGTATCTCGGCAATGCCCGTGAACTCTTCATCTTCCTCGCGATCGTTTTCTGGATATTCACTTACAGCATGTCTTATGTAAGTGGTCGCATCGAAGAGCATATGGGCGTGGGCACGAGATAGCAGGTCGGCTGTGCCGTTTGACCACAGGCGATGTGCATCTGAAACCAAAGGAGGCGACTATGGCGACTAATGGAATGACAGAGACCGCAGAGGACATAATCGTCTGTCGTAACGTGAACAAATGGTTCGGCACATTCCAGGCGCTGAAGGATGTAAGCACAACTGTAAAGCGCGGAGAAAAGATAGTGATCGTAGGGCCCTCAGGGTCAGGCAAATCTACGTTCATTCGCACCATCAATCGCCTCGAAGAGCATCAGAGCGGGGATATCGTTGTTGATGGCATCGAACTGACCAAGGACGTTCGCAACATTGACGCGATTCGCAGCGAGGTGGGAATGGTGTTTCAGCAGTTCAACCTGTTCCCGCACCTCACCGTGATGGACAACATCACGCTTGCGCCAATGAAAGTACGTCATTGGAGTCGCACACAGGCAGAGGAGGTAGGACTGGAGTTGCTGACAAGAGTCGGCATACCGGACCAGGCGCAGAAATTTCCGAGCGAGCTGTCCGGTGGTCAGCAGCAGCGCGTAGCTATCGCTCGTGCCCTAGCCATGCAGCCCAAGATTATGCTCTTCGACGAGCCGACATCCGCGCTGGACCCTGAAATGATAAACGAAGTGCTGGACGCGATGCGGGAACTGGCGTACTCAGGCATGACCATGATGATTGTCACTCACGAAATAGGCTTTGCAAGGGAGGTCGCCGACAAAATTATAATGATGGACGAAGGACGAATTGTGGAGGAGAATTCCGCGAATGAGTTCTTTGACAATCCAAAGAGCGAACGCACGAAGCTATTCTTGTCGCAGATACTCTAGCAGATACGGGAAAGCAGGCCGGCTAGCCCCGCTAGAGTGATGCCAGTTCAAATCCTTGTCTGTCTAACAGGCTGTTCGTGAGAAGCAATCAAGACCTATTTCGCCCTTGAACCAGACTTGTGGTAGGAGTATGCTAATGTCGAGTTCGGAACAGGTGTCTGCACCCTATCCCCATCGGCGACTCCAGCAGTCTCCCTCACCTTTACACATTTGCACTATCGGAATATAATATACAGGTAGATCAACTATAAGAAAGGCCCGTAGAGCCGTGACATCAAATCCCTCTTCAGAAGAACCCGCCATTATGCAGGACCCCGCCGAGACACAGGAACCGGCAACTTCACTAGGTGAAACTCCAGAGGTAGCGGAGGCGCTGCCACAGATCCCCGAAGTAGAAACTCCTTCGGCATCCGAATTAGAGGCAAACGCGCCGATAATGTTGGATCTTGACGAAGATGACGAACCTATGGAGTACGAGGAGGAAGAAGAGGAGTCCGGCGCCCAGGACATGGGGCAATTGCTTGACTCGATGGAGCCGATCAAGCCCCTCCGGCGTGGAGAAGTCGTCGACGGCGAAGTGATGGGCTTCTCAGAGGATGGTGGCATTCTTGTCAACATCGGCCACAAGTCTGAAGGAGTGGTTCAGCAGCGCGAAATGCGCAGTCTAAGCCAGGAAGACGTTCAGAATCTGGGCATAGGCGACAAGATAATCACATATGTGCTCCGCCCCGAGTCGGCGGACAACGCGGCGATCCTGTCAATCGACCGAGCGCTGGGCGAAACTGGCTGGCGCGAACTCGAAAAGTGCCTTGAAGACAACGAGACCGTCGAAGGAAGCATACTCGGCTTCAACAAGGGCGGAGCGATAGTGGATGTTCGAAAGGTGCAGGGGTTTGTCCCCATGTCGCAGCTCGTGAGCGTTCCGCGCGACATATTCAGGGACAGATCCGAGACTGAGGAAGATCCTGAAGTCGAAGCGCGGCGAATGCAGCGGCAGGCGGAAGAGACCGGCAAGACGCTACAGTTGAAAATTCTTGAGATAAACCGAAGTCGCAATCGCGCCATATTCTCCGAACGACAGGCCGTACAGGAATGGCGGGACGCACAGAAGGCGAGACTGGTAGAGGACCTCGAAGTAGGTGAAATTCGAAAGGGCGTCGTTACTGGCATAAGCAATTTCGGAGCTTTCGTTGATCTCGGAGGTGCAGACGGGCTGGTACATATTTCGGAGATGTCTTGGGGGCCTGTTGGCAAGCCCGAAGATGTAGTGTCCATCGGCGACGAGCTAGATGTGTTTGTCCTCAGGGTAGATGTGGAGAACAAGAAGATCGCACTCAGTCTGAGGCGACTCGAACCGGAACCGTGGGAGACTATACACGAGCGGCTTCATGTTGACGATATCGTTGACGCCCAGATAACGAAACTCACGAATTTCGGAGCGTTTGCCCGAGTAGAGGGTAATATAGAGGGTCTGATTCACATTTCAGAACTTTCCGACCGCGTTATTGGTCATCCGCGGGAAGTGGTTCAAGAGGGCGAGGATGTAAAGCTGAAGGTTCTGAGAATTGAACCTGAACGGCGCAGGCTGGGGTTGAGCCTGAAGCAGACGATGGACAACCCGTTTTTGAACTACGAGTAGAAGACCGCAACATAATATTTTAAGGCTACACTGAACTCCTTTAGGGAGAGGTGCGATGGCAAGCAGATTCGAGAAGTTTACCGAGAGAGCGCGCAGGGTGTTATCGCTGGCCCAGGAAGAGGCTCAGCGATTCAACCACAATTACATTGGCACGGAGCATATATTGCTCGGCCTTGTTAGGGAGACGGATGGGGTTGCGGCGCGAGTGCTCTCGAACCTCGGCGTGGAGTTGCACAAAGTGCGCTCCGCCGTTGAGTTCATTATTGGCCGAGGCGAGCGTTCTACGCCCGGTGAGATTGGACTGACTCCTCGTGCAAAGAAGGTTATTGAGCTCGCCGTTGACGAAGCTCGCAGGCTCAATCACCACTACATCGGTACTGAGCACCTTCTAATTGGTCTTATGCGTGAGGGCGAGGGCGTGGCCGCCGGAGTTCTCGAAAGCCTGGGCATCAATCTTGACAAGATACGCGGAGAGACAAGTCGCCTGCTGTCGCAGTCATCGCAGAGCCCCCAGGGCAGCGGAAGGCGTGGCAGGAGCAAGAGCCAGACCCCAATGCTCGACGAGCTGGGCGTTGATCTCACCAAGCAAGCCAGAGAAGGCAAGCTCGACCCTACGGTGGGGAGAAGCAACGAAATTCAACGCGTGACCCAGATACTCAGCCGCCGCACGAAGAACAACCCAGTTCTGGTGGGCGAACCGGGAGTAGGCAAGACAGCAATCGTCGAAGGGTTGGCACAGCTCATAGCCGAAAACAAAGTACCATCCACCTTGCAGGGCAAGAGGCTCGTGACCCTGGATATGGGGTCATTGGTGGCAGGTACGAAGTATCGCGGCGAATTTGAGGAGCGACTAAAGAAGGTCGTTAAGGAAATCACGGAGTCCGGCAAGTGCATTCTGTTTATTGACGAAGTGCATACGATGGTAGGAGCGGGCGCCGCCGAGGGCGCAGTTGATGCTGCAAACATCCTCAAGCCTTCCCTCGCACGAGGCGAACTGCAGACCATAGGGGCAACCACCCCCGATGAATATCGCAAGTATCTCGAACGAGACAGCGCGCTGGAGCGCAGGTTCCAGCCGGTACGCGTGGAAGAGCCAACCGTCGATGAATCCGTTGAGATTCTCAAAGGCATCAAGGGTGAATACGAAAGACACCACGAGCTTGAGATTTCATTTGACGCTCTGAAAGCGGCCGCGAGCATGGCGGCGAGATTCATCTCAGATCGCTCTCTGCCGGATAAAGCTATCGACCTGATTGACGAGGCGGCATCACGGGTGCGAATCAACAACTCCGAGCAGCCTCTCTCCTTGACTGAAGTCACCGATATGCTCGACCGCGTACGACGTGAGAAAGACGAAGCAATATCTACCCGCCAGTACGAGCAGGCGGCCGAATTGCGGGAACGAGAGATGAGTCTGCAGCTCAAGATGGAATCCCTGCAGTCCGATTGGGAAACCGAGCGCAGCAGCAACAGCCCTGTCGTTACTGAAGATGACATCGCGGAAGTTGTAAACATGTGGACCGGTATCCCCGTGGCGCGCCTCGCGTCCACGGAGTCGGAACGCCTGGTGAATATGGAAGAATCGCTTCGCGGCCAAGTTTCTGGGCAGGACGAAGCAATCACGGTTATTTCGAAGGCGGTACGGCGCGCCAGGGCAGGCCTGAAGAATCCAAAGAGGCCAACTGGCGTCTTCCTGTTCCTTGGACCAACTGGCGTAGGCAAGACCTACCTGGTTCAGAAGCTAGCCGAGTTCATGTTCGGCAGCGAGGAATCGATGATTCGCATCGATATGTCGGAATTTATGGACCGCCACACAGTCGCACGACTGGTAGGCGCACCCCCGGGCTACATAGGCTACGACGAGGGTGGGCAGCTAACCGAAGCGGTTCGCAGACGTTCATACAGCGTAATTCTGCTGGATGAGATTGAGAAGGCTCATCCGGAAGTATTTAATATCCTGCTGCAGATATTCGACGATGGCCATCTGACCGATGCAAAGGGGCGCAGGGTAGATTTCCGCAATACAGTAATCGTGATGACCAGCAACATCGGATCAGACCTGATTCGACAGGATCGCTCGATGGGCTTTTCGGCTCGCGGAGAGTCTGGAAGGACAGACGAGCAGGCGTACCTGCGAATGAAGAACAACGTGCTGGACGAAGTTAAGCGCTTCTTCCGTCCCGAGTTCCTAAACCGCATTGACGGACAGGTTGTGTTCCACTCGCTCGGTCGCGAGCATATGCGAGAGATCGTTAAGCTCCAGTTGCAGGATGTAAACGCAGAGCTTATCGAACAAGGCATTACAATGGAAGTGTCGGATGCGGCGCGTGATTGGATGTCTGAGAAAGGCTACGATCCGCAATTTGGCGCGAGGCCGATGCGGCGTCTGATTCAGGACCATCTTGAAGATAAGCTCTCGGATGCAATCATAGCCGGAGAGCTGATCCCAGGTGATACCGCGATAGTGGACATCAACGAAGATGAGGACGGCTTGGTGGTGCATGCCAAGGAGCCTGTCGCTGTATCATAGGTCGCAACGAACACCCGCCCTGTAATTTAACGTGAATTATTGCCCGCCTGAAACTCAGGCGGGCATTTTCTTCTTCGCGCGTTTGACTTTGGAATCTTCCGATAGGGCTTGACATGCGTTCTAATCCGTTCTAATATATTTGGCAGTAAGAACATTTGTTATCATTCGTGCTGTTGGCCACAGCGTTATCTGGTCGCTGTGTGCGCGGCAATAAGGGGGAAGAGATGCAGAAAGTCAAGACGAGGGTCGAGTTTGTATGTACGTCGTGTGAGAATGTCACCGTCAAGTGGGAGGGTCAGTGCCGAAGTTGTAGCGCGTGGAACACTATCATCGAGCGAGCTGATGCCGGAAGGCACGGATGGTTGCGAAACGAATCGTCGTCGGCCGTGCATCTCGCAGATGCCTCAACGGAGGATTTACCGCGAATGGCGCTATCTTCAGGCGAGGTCAATCGTGTCCTGGGAGGAGGAATCGTACCGGGCTCACTGGTGCTGCTTGCGGGCGATCCGGGCATCGGTAAATCCACACTGCTCCTGCAGATCGCAGCGGAAGTCGCCAAAGAACGCTCATCGGTCTTTTACGTCACAGGAGAAGAATCAGTCTCGCAGGTTAAGATGCGCGCCGACCGACTCGGAATCGACGGACAGAACCTTTACATATTGACGCATACCAATGTCGAAGAGACACTGGCACAGCTTGACAGGCAGCCTCCCGCGCTGGCGGTAATAGACTCGATACAGACGATGTACGATCCGTCGCTGTCATCCCAGCCCGGCAATGTCTCACAGATTCGTGAGTGCGCACGCAGGCTACTGGAATGGGGCAAGGCAAACAATGTTCCTCTCATTCTAACAGGGCATGTAACCAAAGGCGGAGACATCGCGGGTCCCCGAGTACTAGAGCACATGGTCGATGTGGCATTGTATATGGAAGGGGACGCAGTCAGTTCGTGGAGGCTGCTTCGTGCCGTAAAGAACCGTTTCGGTTCGACGAATGAAGTCGGCGTACTGGAAATGACCGGTTTGGGCCTGCGCGATGTGGCTGACCCATCTGAGAGTTTCCTTTTGGACAGACCCAAAGGTGCGATGGGTTCGGTCGTGGTTCCAGTGCTTGAGGGGAACAGGGCATTGCTTGTAGAGATTCAGGCTCTAACCGCACCCTCCACCATTCCCACGCCTCGTCGTGTCGCTACCGGCTATGACTCTCACCGTCTTCTGCTCGCCTGCTCTGTTGCGATGCGCACCTGTGGGATACCTCTGGCTGATTACGATGTGATTGTGAATGTAACGGGCGGGCTGAAGATTGCCGAACCCGCCGCCGACCTTGGCGTTGCGCTCGCCATTGCTTCTAGCTTCCGCAGCGTGCCGATGCCTGAGGACGTTGCGGTTGTGGGTGAGATTGGACTGAGCGGAGAGATACGCCGCGCTCCTCAGACTGAGAGGCGTGTAAAAGAGGCAGCCCGGCTCGGATTTAGAAAGTGCCTGGTGCCCGGCAATACGGACGACCGCTCCTCCGGAGGGGAGGCGCTTCATTACCAGAGAGTTGACACGCTGACGCAAGCGATTAATATGTGCTTGCCGATAACACGGCGGATCTCAGAAGCAGTCGCCTGAAGACTGCAAAGGTAGGCACAGATTGACCAGCGCATATTTTCAATGCATCGGGGGCGCAAGCGGTGATATGTTACTTGGCGCTCTCTTGGACGCGGGGCTGTCGTTGGAGGACCTTCGAGGAGCGTTGGCGAAGTTGGGAGTAGATGGCTATTCCCTCAGGGCGCAACGAGCCCAGCGCGGCGGTCTTGAAGGAACGCATCTCGTCGTCGAACTTGAGGAGCGTGGACGCAGGACGCACACCATCCAGAACTTTGTGGACACGGTCGAGGCTTCGGGCCTGTCCGACAGGGTTGTTCAGCAATCCCGCGCGGCGTTCCTGCGAATCGAAGAGGCCGAAGCACGCGTACACGGAACTGAGCCGGGAGAGACGCATCTGCACGAACTTGGTACTCTGGATACCCTGGTCGATGTGGTCGGGAGCGTCGCCGGCCTGGAGATGCTGGGTGTGGAAACCGTCTATTGCTCGGCGTTTCCGAGTGGATCAGGCGTTGTAAGGTCTCAACATGGACTGCTTCCGGTCCCTGCCCCAGCCACGGCCGCACTATTCGAGATTGCAAATGCGCCCGTTGCCCCTCCACCAAACAACGCACACAACACAGGTGAAATGGTTACGCCAACAGGGGCGGCAATTCTCACGACACTTGCGACTTTTCAGCAGCCCCAGTTCAACGTCCAGCGGATCGGATATGGGCTGGGCACGCGAGACTCGCAGCAGTATCCGAATGCGCTGGCTCTATGGCTGGGAACGGAACAGACGGAGAAATACAGTACGGGTGTGAAGCTTATAGAGACGAATATTGATGACATGAGCGGGGAATTACTTGGCTACGTTCAAGAGCGGCTATTCGAGATGGGAGCCCGCGATGTTTGGTTTACCCCCATTCAAATGAAGAAAAATCGCCCAGCCACGATGCTCAGCATCATCGTGGCCGCGGCCGATGAGGCACAAGCCGTTGACATAGTAATGAAAGAGACATCGACGCTGGGAGTCCGCGTTCGTCCTCTGGAGCGAATTGAAGCCCAGCGTGAGGTGGTGCGTATTGACACGTCCGTGGGAAACGTTGCTGTCAAGATTAAGAGATTGGACGGCAGCATTGTAAGTGTATCTCCGGAATACGAAGACGCGAGGCTCCGCGCCATCGAAAAAGGCTTGGCGATCCACGATGTGTTCGGTCGGATTCAGCGTGAGGCGGAGACTCAGATCATGCAAGGCGGTGAGCGGTAAACCTCGCAATGGAGCGATCCAAAATTGTTGACCGTAATCTGGGTGTTCGGTACAATGGAATATGCACTTGGGTTAGCGCCTGGCGTCAGACCGCTAACCTGATTTGTTATCAGGGATGCAAGCGTTCATAGCGGTGCCCCAGTGGCGCAACCGGAAGCGCAGCCGACTTGTAATCGGCAGGTTAGTGGGTTCGAGTCCCCTCTGGGGCTTTTCTCTATCTGAATAGAGCGTCGCTATCGCAGGCTGAACTATAGGGCAGTCCGGTTTTACTTGGATTGGACAAATGCCTGTGATAGACTAATTTTGGCTGCCCAGCAACCCCTTGGAGGGATGGGAGAGTGGCTAAATCCACCAGACTGTAAATCTGGCGCCCAACGGGCTACGCAGGTTCGAATCCTGCTCCCTCCACCAATGCAAATCGACCAATTATCGGAATTATTGGCATCAAAAATCAATACTTGGGCCCACATAGCTCAGTCGGTAGAGCGCGTTCTTGGTAAGAACGAGGTCAGCAGTTCAAGTCTGCTTGTGGGCTCCACAACTGGAGGAAGATAGCAGAAATGGCTAAGGCAAGGTTTGAGAGGACGAAACCGCACATTAACGTCGGCACGATCGGACACGTCGACCACGGGAAGACGACCCTTACGGCTGCAATCACGAAGGTGCTGAGCCAGGCGGGGCTTGCCGATTTCAGGGCCTTCGACACCATCGACAACGCTCCCGAAGAGAGGGAGCGAGGCGTTACGATCGCTATTCAGCACGTTGAGTACGAGACGGATTCCCGCCACTACGCACACGTTGACTGCCCGGGTCACGCCGACTACATCAAGAACATGATCACGGGTGCGGCGCAGATGGATGGCGCCATACTCGTCGTCAGCGCCCCGGACGGTGCAATGCCACAGACTCGCGAGCACATCCTGCTTGCCCGTCAGGTGGAAGTGCCCGCGATGGTCGTTGCACTCAACAAGGTAGATATGATGGAAGACGAGGAACTACTGGAACTCGTCGAACTCGAGCTGGATGAATTGTTGTCTGAGTACGGCTTCGAAAATGTTCCCATCGTCAGAGTCAGCGCCCTGAACGCTCTCGAAGAGGAAGAGTCTTCCCGAGAAACAGAGTGGGGCAAGGGCATCTGGGAATTGATGGATGCAGTCGACGAAAACATCCCAATGCCTGAAAGGCCAAGTGATCAGCCATTCTTGATGCCGATTGAGGACGTCTTCAGCATCAAGGGGCGCGGTACCGTTGTGACGGGGCGGGTCGAAAAGGGCATCGTCAAGGTGGGCGACCAGGTGGAGATTGTAGGTATCAAGGACACCACGACCACCACGGTTACCGGCGTCGAAATGTTCCACAAGCTGATGGACGAGGCGGAGCCTGGAGACGCTGTAGGTGTTCTGCTGCGAGGCGTCGATCGGGATGACGTCGAGCGAGGACAGGTATTGGCTGCTCCCGGTAGCATCCTGCCGCACATGGACTATGAGGCGCAGGTGTACGTCTTGAGCAAGGAAGAGGGCGGTCGCCACACTCCGTTCTTCAATGGATACAAGCCGCAGTTCTTCATTCGAACCACTGACGTGACGGGTGAGATCAACCTTCCTGATGGCACCGAGATGGTTATGCCCGGCGACAACATTGAGATGAACGTAAAACTCATCACCCCGGTTGCTGCCGACGAACAGCTTCGTTTCGCCGTCCGTGAGGGAGGGCGCACCGTTGGCTCAGGCGTCATAACCAGGATTAACGACTAGCTTAGAACGAACTAAGGCAGGGCTGTGGTTGCTCATCACAGCCCTTACTTTTTGGACACTGAACATACGGATAAGTGAGATGGCGAGAAGGGCAGATAACCGCATCATAATCAATATGGGCTGCGTCGACTGTCGCGAGAGAACGTATCACTCCAGCAAGAATCGTCGCAACGACCCTCAGCGCATTGAGCTTAAGAAGTTCTGCCCAAGGTGCCGGGTCCACACGCTCCACAGAGAGGTCAGGTAGGCAGGTATGGCTACCAATCCAGGCACACCAAGAAGGCTAGGTGGGCGGACGGCTCGCAGAGCGCTCGGATTGTCGGGCGTGACTGAAATTATTGGAGAGCTGCGTCGCGTAACCTGGCCGTCATACGAAGAGACATTTCGTCTGTCCGTCATGGTCATAGCTGTGGCCGCGGCAGTTGGGGCGTTTTTGGGCGTGGTTGACTTGGGCTTTTCCAGTTTGTTCGACATAATCTTGGCGAAGTAGGGGCAATGAACAGGACTGAAGAGGCGGAACAGCCTCGCTGGTATGTGCTACACGCTTATTCTGGTCACGAAGGCCGCGTAAAGCAGAACCTTGAACAGCGCGTGTCCAATATGGACATGGGGCACAAGATTCTGGAGGTTTTCGTCCCGCAAGAGGATGAAATCGAAATCCAGGGTGGTCAACGTAAGACTATTTCGCAGCGTGTATTTCCCGGCTATATTTTCGTGCATATGCGTATGGACGACGAAAGTTGGCACATTGTCCGCAGCACGCCAGGGGTGACGGGCTTCGTTTCGGCGGAAGATGACAGGGAGGCCCGACCTCGGCCCGTGCCACTTGACGAGCGAGAAGAGCAGACTATTCTCGGCTTCAAGGATACCGACCAGCCGCGCGTGCGTGTCGGCTTCACACAGGGGCAGGCAGTTCGAATTACCGACGGACCATTTGTGGACTTTATGGGCGTGGTAGATGAGGTGCATGCCGACAGGACAAAGCTGAAAGTGCTTGTATCCTTTTTCGGCCGTGAAACCCCCGTTGAGCTGGACTTCCTACAGGTTGAGCGCGCTTAGAATGCCGATCGGCGGAGACTCATCCAGTTGAAGAGGGGCAATCCCATTCCGGCTCTTTCTTGTAGCACATCCTGCAGCTCCAATCATCCTGGACATTCAAAGGACAAAGCAATTGGCTAAAAAAGTAATGACGATGATCAAGCTCCAGATTGAGGCAGGCAAAGCCACGCCTGCGCCTCCTGTTGGCCCGGCGCTGGGTCAGCACGGCGTTAATATTATGGGCTTCGTGAAAGAGTACAACGAGCGGACCGGCTCTCAGGCCGGCAATATCGTCCCTGTAGAGATTACGGTCTTTGAGGACAGGTCTTTCACTTTCATCACAAAGAGTCCCCCTGCATCCGACCTTCTGAGGAAGGCCGCGAATGTCGAAAAAGGCAGCGGCAATCCGCTTGCGGAAAAGGTCGCTCGCATCCCCAGAGACAGGGTGCGTGAAATCGCAGAGCAGAAGATGAATGACCTCAACGCCGCAGACCTGGAAGGCGCAATGCGTATCATTGAAGGTACGGCGCGCAGTATGGGCATAGAAGTGGAACAGTAGCGCCTGTGTATTTCGCACGACGCATTAACAAAGTTAGGATTGTGTGCAATGCCTAAACGCGGAACACGGTACTCAACAGCAACAGCAGCGATAGAGAAAGACTTCGAATACCAGCCCGACGAGGCAGTGTCGCTGGCGAAGAAGAACGCAACGGCAAAGTTCGACGAGACCGTTGAATTGCACCTGCGTACTGGCGCCGACCCTCGCCATGCCGACCAGATGATTCGAGGGGTCGCGCTATTGCCGCATGGCGTAGGCAAAACAGTTCGCGTTACAGTGTTTACGCAGGGTGAAGCCGTCTCTGTCGCGGAGGAAGCAGGCGCGGACTTCGTTGGCTCTGATGAAATCATCAAGCGGGTTGAAGACGGCTGGGTGGATTTCGATGTGTCCATCGCAACCCCGGATATGATGGGTAGGATCGGGAGGCTTGGGCGCATTCTCGGCCGCAGGGGATTGATGCCCAACCCGCGTACCGGAACGGTAGTGCAGCCTGAAGAGTTGCCCAGGGCTATTCGTGAAGCGAAGCTGGGGCGGGTGGAATATCGCGTTGACCGCACTTCTCTGATTCATGTTCCAATTGGCAAGGCCAGCTTTGAAGAGGATCAACTGATGGACAATCTGACGGCTCTGATGGACAATATCGTCAGGGCGCGCCCGAGCGGAGTCAAAGGGCAATATATTAGGACTGCCTATCTGACGACGACAATGGGTCCAAGCGTTAAAATGGATGTTGCCAGCACGAGTGCCCTTAAAGTAGAATAGACTAGCTTTGATGCCGCAGACTGCGGGTCTCCAGTCGGAGATAATACGCCAGCCCGCTTAGGCACTCTTTAGAACCGGGAATACGGTTGTAGAGTCGGATTTGAGAAAATCTGTGCCCTGAGGCTGCTGCGTCTCAGGGCTTTTTGTTGAACGAATTTGCCTGAATGGTTTGATTAGTTGAACCTGCCAAGGCGCGGATAAAGATGAGGTGGCAAGTTGCCTACAGAAAGAAAAGTACAGGCTGTTCAGGACATGACGGACTGGCTGGACGGCTCGACAATAGTCATATCAACGAGTTATACAGGATTGCCGGTCACTGAAATGACCGCACTCAGAAGCGCCCTGCGCGACAAGGATGTGCGGTACAAGGTAGTCAAGAATACCTTGGCGTACATCGCAGCGGAAAACACTGGTAGGCCTGAGTTGAAGGAAATCATTCAGGGACCAAGCGCAATTGCCTTCGGGTACGGCGAGCCGACGGATCCTGCGAAGGCGCTGTCTGATTTCATAAGGACAACACGCTCTCCATTGGAGATTCGAGGAGCGGTTCTGGACGGCAGAGTACTGGACGCCGCACAGGTTGAGCAGCTCGCAAGCCTGCCGGGCAAGGACGAGCTTGTCTCCCAGCTACTTTCACGCATGCAGTCGCCAATCTCAGGCCTTGTGAATGTGCTGAATGGTCCTATTGCTGGGCTTGCCCGTGTGCTTCAGGGACATATCGATAGTATGCAGGAACAACCGGCGGAATCAAACTAGCGGGCATTATGCCCAGTAAAACAGGGAGGTTTTACAATGACGACTAAGGAAGAGATACTGGATGCAATCAAAGGATTGTCTGTACTGGAACTTTCGGATCTCGTGAAGGCACTCGAGGACGAGTTCGGCGTTAGCGCTGCCGCTCCGGTTCAGATGGCTACCGTGCAGGGTGTTGCAGCCACTGCAGAGGCCGCCGAGGAAGAGAAGACCGAGTTCGACGTGTCCATCACAGAGATTGGACCGCAGAAGATTCAGGTCATCAAGGCCGTCCGCGAGCTTACTACGCTCGGACTGAAAGAGGCGAAGGAGCTCGTTGAGAGCGCGCCTGTGGCAGTCAAGGAAGCCATCACCAAGGACGAAGCCGATGAGATAAAGGAAAAGTTGGAAGGCGCAGGGGCTGTCGTTACGGTAGCCTAGCACTCGGGCTGTTCCCCGGCAAAACATCCGATATAGTAACCGTCCCACTACTCGCTTGTTACGATAGAAGCGAGTAGTGGGACGATTTGCGTCAAATAGGTTGAACAATCGACCAGTGTAGTTGATTGGCTAGCCGGCTGATATGTACGGTATCGTCTGCGGACCTTCAGGCAATACACAGATGCTCGCGTCGGGGCCGCAGTCCTCAATAGTGTCTTCGATTCGACCCACAGGCGTCAGGTGTGCGTCCGTAACCTGCTGCTCCGTAAGACAACTGGACTTCAGGTACACGTCGGCCTTCATTTGAATCTGAGCCTGGATCTGCGCCTGCCACTGGTCGTGCCGCTCGTATTCTGTCTGCTGAATCATTTCAAGCACCTCTGAGGGACTGCCGCACAATGCAAGAATGTCACGGTACTGGCCGTGTTCAGGGACGCCCTCAGAACATTCGGCGGCGCAAATTATTCTGCCGCCCTCACGCACAACCTGGGCTGCGGCAGACATTCCCTTGACCGCCTGGTAAAGGTTCTGGTCGAGTGGATAGCCACTATTGGTGGTAAGAACAAGATCGAAAGGTGCTGACACGGGCTGCATCGCCAGCCGTTGAGCAACCGCACAGGCAGCTTTGTGAACGGCGAACAGTTCTCCCGCATAGACACTCGTGATTCGCTTGTCCCGGTTAATCGTCACATCGACCGAAAAGTCCACGCTGGACATTCGAGCAATCTCCCTGATGGCGTCGTGGATGGGATTGCCTACGGTTATGGCGAAGCGGGCGTTGGGATGCCCAATCATCGCAGCGTCGTGAAGGCGCATTATCGTAGGGAACCCTGCGAGTCCGGGCGCGACCATCTTGGGGCCACCGCTGAAGCCCGCGAAGAAGTGAGGCTCCACGAAGCCTGTCGTTATTCGGATGTCGCTCTCCACCCACCGCCTGTTGAGCAGCACTTCAATCCCGGAGTCTGTGCTCCCAATTTTCTCAGGCGAGTCGTCGTCGAAGCCGTTGTGGTTGACCACGCGGTACTTGTCCACCACTCCTTCACCGAGCATTTCGGCGAGTTCCTCTTCTGTATTTGTGCGATGAGTGCCGGTAGCAATCAGGATGGTAATATTCTCAGGCGGAACATGGCGCAGTTCGCCGAGCAGTAACGGCAGTAAGGTCTTGCTGGGCATGGGACGAGTAATGTCGCAGACGGATATTGCCACGCTCTGAGTTGGTTCGACGATCTGTCGCAGCGGCGGCGTGCCAATCGGGTTGCGCAGGGCGGTCAGGATTGCGCCTTTGGCATCCGGAAGTCCGGGCACGAAGGTGGGTTCAATGACGGTAGTGCGCTCGTCGGGCAGTTCGACTTCCAGGCCCTCACGCCCATACGCCAGTCTGACCTTCATTCGGATCTCCCGCTTGTCTCAATGTGGTAGCGCATTACGGTGCGTGCCTGACCCGCTGGCGTTACATCTCTGAATCCTGCCTGCCGGAACGTATTCGGTGAACCCATGTATGTGTATGACTTCGCATCCGGCTCCACCGGATATCCCTCGATTATATGTGCGCCGGCGGACGCTGCAAAAGCTACAGCCGCCTCCAGCAAGCCTAGAGCCAGCCCCTGCCTGCGATACCGGCTGTCAACAAAGAAACACACGACCGACCAGACCGCCGAATCGTCGATTCGCGGCAGTGAGCGGTAGCGTTCCAAAGCAGCGTATGACTCACGCGGGCCCAGCGAGCACCAGCCGATTGGCAGTTCGTTGTCATAGGCTAAGACGCCGGTGGCTTCTCCTCCACGCACGCGAGAATACAAGGCATCTGCGCGGCCTGCCTTAGACGACTCTCGATAATCGCTGCTTCTCAAGCGCCATCTCATGCAGGAGCAATACCCGAACTTGCCATGCTCTGCCGAGAAGCGTTTCAGGTCCGGAAGGCGCTTAGGGGTTACCGGATGGAACTGTAAGTCTTCAGGCTGCCGGCGGCGAGTACTAGGCATCGGCTTTCCGATTAATCTTCCTGTCCCCGAAGCAGTGCCTCGCACAGGTGCGCGGTGTCCACAAGCTCGGGTATGACGACATACTCCCTGACCGTGTGCATGCCGTGGTCTGCCATGCCTACGACGACCGCGCTCATGCCCCTGAGCCGGAAAACGTTTCCGTCCGTGCCCCCACCCGACGGACTGAATGTAGGCTCAAGACCGAGACCGCGCAGCGCGCCCACGACACGGTTGGTCGCGGGGTCGTCATCGCTGAGTGTGTATGTCTCAAACTCGGTGTGAAGATGGTCGTCCAGAACAGCCTCCGGGAACATTTCACGAACCTCGTCCAGCGCCTCGGAAATCTGCACGCGGATGTTGTCGAGTGTCTCGATATTCCGGCTTCTGAACTCGCCGTTGATGATGGTAGTCTCGGCAACGGCGTTCCTCACAGTGCCGCCTGCGATGTTGCCGATGTTGAATGTCGTCTCTTCGTCCAATCTGCCCTGCGGCAAGCGTGTAATCAGCTCGGCGGCGATGCGGATCGCTGACAATCCTTTCTCCGGCTCGACGCCCGCATGTGCGGCGCGTCCCGTAATCTCGACGTCGAAACCTATGTATGTCGGGCTTGACGACGTAATCTGCGCAGCTGAGCCTTCCCCGTCGAACACGATCGCTTCCTTCGAGGTGAGCATCGAGAAGTCGAGGTTTCGCGCGCCCACAAGCCCAATCTCCTCCTCGCGCGTAAATGCGACCTCTATGCCTGTATGTGGCGTCAAGCCGTCCTCGTACACCGATTCGAGTGCTTCCAGGATGGCGGAGACTCCACACTTGCAGTCACCGCCAAGAATCGTCGTTCCGTCGGACTCGATCCGGTCGCCAACCACTCTTGGCTTAACACCTCGCCCTGGCTCAACAGTGTCCATGTGCGCCGAGAGCAGAAGTGGATTCGGCCTGCCGTCGTTGGCGATGACATTGCCATAGGCGTCGCGCTTGACGGTAAGCCCGAATCCTTCCAGGCGGCGCGTCATCTCCTCAGCCATTGCCTCTTCTTCCCCGGAAGGGCTGTCAATCTGCACGAGGTCGGTGAATGTCTTTACAAGTCGGTCTCGGTTTATCATTGGTTCTCCTGACGAAGTCGGTGGTCAAATTACTTTGCTCGTTAATGACTGTGGATATTGTATTTGCCGAGTGAAGTCTGTACAAGGGTTGGAAGTTCTGGACGCTTGGAGTTAAACTACACGCGATGCAAGAAAGTGTAGGAATGAGTGCTGACGGTATGCAGGGATCCGGCGAATCAAAATACACAACGATGATTCGGGACTTGCCGCAGGACGAGCGTCCCCGAGAGCGTCTTCGCCAGTTTGGACCGAGTCATCTGAGCAACGCAGAGCTGATTGCCATCCTTCTGCGCGTGGGGTCGGCCGGCGAGAGTGTGCTCAATCTGTCGGCGCGGGTCCTGTCCATGTATGGTGGTCTTGGCGGTGTCGCAAGGGCGTCCTACGGCGAGCTATGTGACTTGCATGGAATCAGTGATGCCAAGGCATGCCAGCTTCTCGCGGCACTTGAACTTGGGAGGCGCCTGGCATCGCTTCATCCGGAAGACAGGGCAGTCATTCGCTCGCCTCAGGATGTGTTCAACCTTATGAGCGCTGAGATGGGTTTCCTGGTGCAGGAGCACCTGAGAGTGCTGTTGTTGAACACAAAGAATGAGGTGCTGGCGACACACGAAATCTACAAAGGTAACGTAAACTCAGCAGTCGTGCGCGTGTCTGAGGTACTTCGTCCTGCGGTCAGGGAGAACTGCCCGAATATCGTTATCGTGCATAACCACCCGTCAGGCGACCCGACCCCAAGCCCGGAGGACATTCTGGTTACGCGACAGATTCGCACCTGCGCAGAGATGATGGACATAGAATTGCTGGACCATATAGTTATCGGAAATCAACGATTTGTCAGTCTGAAGGAGCGGCGGCTCGGCTTCAACGAAGATTCCACAAGTGCTGGTGCTGCCTTCGGATTGGCGGCTGAAAGAAGGTAGGTGACAAGCATGGCAGAAAGAGAACTCGGAGATGTTGGCACGGATTTCAAGTTCGAGGACAATGATGTGAAAGTGTGGGACCTGGTGCTGGAACCGGGACAATCGAGTGACTGGCATCACCACACGAATCGGTATGTGTTCATCGTAACCCGACCGGGCACACTCAGGACGGAGCACGATGACGGCAGCGTAACCGTATCTGAGCTAAAACTGGGACAGGTCGTTAAGGGCATCCATCACGCGGTGCATCGCGTCACCAACGTAGGCGATGCGCTGTACAGCAACGCCATTATCGAGATGAAGGGCGAAATGAAGGATTAAGTCAACAGGGAGGTGAACTATGCCTAGGGGAAACGAGCCACTCGGCGACATAGCGACCGAAGTGTTATTTGAAAACGACAAGGTTAGAGTCTGGAACCTGGTCGTGGAGCCGGGGGAGGCGAGCGACTGGCACATGCACGGAAATGACTATGTTACCGTTGTCGTCGAGGGATCAGGGCTTGTTGTCGAGTACGACGACGGAACGAGCACAGACAGCCCTTCCGAGGTCGGCACGTGGAGGTTCCACGACGAGCACAAGATACACAGAGTGGTGAACAATCGAGATGTCCGTTACAAGAATGTTCTCATAGAAATCAAGTCATGAAGATTCTCATTATGGGCACGGGCGCCATCGGCGGCTGCTATGGCGGTCTGCTGGCGCGCAGCGGTGAGGATGTCGTCTTTGCGGCGCGCAGCGACAACCTGCGGACGATCCGAGAGCGAGGCTTGCGGGTCGAATCCGCGACGTTCGGTGAGTTTACGGTGCATCCTGAAGTCGTGGCCGCGTTGGACGGTACATGGAAGGCAGACCTTATCATCCTCTGCGTTAAGGGTTATCACAACGAGCAGGCAATGAGCGACTTGGCGCCTGCAGTCGGCGATGGTACTACTATCCTCACATTGCAAAACGGCATCGGCAGTGGCGAACAGATCGTGCAAAGGTTCGGCTCGAAAAAAGAGTTGCTTGGCGCGGCATACATAGATGCTGAGCGCACTGAGCCCGGCGTATTCGCGCAACGCGGAAGCCCGCCTCGCATCGTTCTGGGCGAGGAAGACGGCGACATTTCGGAACGGGCGCAGGCGATAGCGGAAGTATTGCGCGGCGCTGGCATCGAAACCGAAGTTTCACCGAATGTCCTGACCGCACTGTGGAGCAAGCTAATATACATCTGCGCCTTAAGTGGCATGTCCTGTATTACCCGCGCCTCGTTCACCGAAGTTCTGGACACGCCTGAAACTCGCGCTATGACGATGCAGGTGATGTCCGAGGCGCTGAAGGTCGGGCAGGCGAGCGGTGTCCCACTCGACGACGGATTACCCGACTCGGTGATGGCCGGTTTCCTGGAGGAGAAGGACGGCCTTATATCTTCGATGCACACCGACCTGATCGCGGGCAATCCGCTGGAGGTGTCGCTCATCAACGGCGCCGTGGCGCGAATCGGTAAAGAGGTCGGAGTCGAGACGCCGGCCAACAGCTTCATCACGGCGTGTCTCTCAATTGCAGACAACAAAGCGCGCGGCAATTCTGCGCCATAAACAAGCATGGAGTCTATTTGTCAGATGAACTACTTCATTGATCCCGCACAGGTGAAGCGTAGAGAACTCGCGCCGGGTGTAACACTGCGAACCATGTGGGGCGACAAGATAATGATGAGTATGGTGGAGATTGCGCCAAATGCGGTCGTGCCTACGCACACTCATCCCAACGAGCAGGCGGGCATCGTACTTCAGGGAGAGTTTGAGTTCACCATAGGCGGCGAGGTCAAGACGCTCAGGCAGGGTGATGCGTATGTCATACCTGGCGGTGTGGAGCATGGGGTCGTGGGGTCTGACGGCTGGTCGATGGCGCTAGACATCTTCAGCCCACCGCGCGAGGACTATAAGCATTAAATATCAGAAGCCGCAGGAAACGTCCGGACGCTCCCGCGGCTTCTGAATTTCAGTAGGTGTTTGATTGAAGAGTAGCTTAACTGCCGTAGCGAGCTGCGGCTACCGGGTCGCTGTACTCGACGCCCTTGGTGGACCAGAAGATCGTGGCAATCTCGTCTACGGAGGCCACCAGTGCTTCGGCGTTCTCCATGCTGACGGTCTGCTTGCACTGTCCGGCTAGCTTCAACGCTGCGTTGAACTTGGCGGCGATGTCGTTGGCGTCACAGCCGGGCCAGGTGTAGTCTGCCCACAGGACGCGAAGCTCGTGCTTGCAGAGCTCGGCGTGCTCTTCCTTGACAGTAATGTAGCGGGAAAGGGTGTTGGCAACAGCAGTGCCACCATCACCGTACTCCAGAGCCTCAATGCGAAGAACCATCTTCTGCACGGTCTGTGCCGCAATCTTAGCTGAAATGGGATCATATATGCCGCACGGGATGTCGCAGTGCGCACTGGCGGTGCGGACGGAGAATAGACGCTCGATTGTTGACTTTACGCTCATTTGAACCTTCCTTTCGGGGAGTGTAGATTTGGTAAGACGATACAATAATCGCCTGTCCCTTGCAAGTATTAGCGCCTCCAGGCGACCTTCGATGCAAGGCACTGAGGGGCTGCGGAAGCCATGATTGCCGGGCTACTATTGTACCGCGTGGAAGGAGCGAGCATGGCGCCGACTATGCTCGCGGGAGACCTATTGCTGGTTCAAGAAGATAGTGGAAATAGGCGAAATGTGAGCAGAGGAGATATTGTGATTCTGGCTCAATCCGGACGCAGTCAGTTGAAGCGCATCATTGCGTTGCCCGGCGAATATATCACCCTAACCGACGGGATGTTGCTGATTGACGGCCAGAGGCTTAAGGAACCATATCTGTATGGACTGCCGCCGTATCTTGGCCTAGGCGACTCCGCCTATGAACTAGCAAGTGACGAATACTTTGCTATGGGCGACAACAGGGCGCACAGCACGGACAGCAGACAATACGGACCGGTGCATCGCGCTCAGATAAATGGCAAGGTTCTATGTCGGGCGTGGCCGCTCTTCAGAATGGCCGGACGAAAATAACCCTGCACCAGTAGCCCCTGCTAGCTGAGCCAGCGAGCCGCTTCCTTGGCGTGGTAGCTGATGATCATGTCGGCGCCGGCACGCTTGATTGATGTCAGAATCTCCAGCGTAATTCGTTGCCCGTCGATCCATTCGTTTTCTGTCGCCGCCTTGACCATCGCGTATTCGCCGCTGACATTGTACGCCGCCATTGGATATCCGAACGCCTCTCGCGCCTGCGAGATCACATCGAGGTATGACAGCGCGGGCTTCACCATCACAATGTCCGCCCCTTCGTCAATATCCATCTTGATCTCGCGCATCGCCTCGCGGGAGTTTGCCACATCCATCTGATAGCCGCGACGGTCTCCGAACTGCGGCGCTGAATCTGCAGCGACTCTGAATGGCCCGTAGAAGGAAGAAGCGTACTTCGCCGAGTATGCCATGATGGGCAGGTGCTCGAAGCCGCCTTCGTCCAGGCTCGTTCGTATCGCGGCAACCTGACCGTCCATCATGGCCGACGGTGCGACGACATCGGCGCCTGCATCCGCCTGGCAAATCGCCATCCGAGCAAGCAGTTCGAGCGTGGCGTCGTTATCGACTCTGCCGTTCCTGATAATCCCGCAGTGACCGTGGTCGGTAAATTCGTCAAGGCAGACATCCGTAATTACTAGCATCTCCGGCGCGGTCTGCTTGATTACGCGGATAGCTTCCTGAACGATGCCGCTTGGCTCGTAGGCTTCCGTTCCCTCCGCATCCTTGGTGGCGGGAAGTCCGAATAGCAGCACGGCACCGATACCCAGCGAAACGACCTCATCAATCTCGTCAATCAGGTTATCAAGAGAGAGCTGATACATTCCCGGCATGGGGTCTATCGGGTTGCGAATCGCGCGCCCGTGTGTAACGAAGATGGGATATATGAAATCGTCTATGGATATTCGCGTCTCCTGTGCAAGGTGACGCAGAATAGCCGACTCTCTCATCCGCCGCATCCGCACCTGTGGGAATCTACTCATTTTGCCCCGCCTCCTTGAAGTGAGACTCCACAGCCTCCATCAAACCCGCGATGGTATGCTGCGTTGCCATAACGTCAACCTTCAGACCGAGTTCTACGGCTCGCTCTGCCGTAACAGGCCCTATACACGCAATCGTAGCATCTTTTAGCCCATCCGTGTTGCCGCCCAGCAACTCAACAAGATTCGTTACGGTTGAAGAGCTTGTGAATGTGGCAAGGTCGATGCCCTGACTGAGGATGTGTCGCAGCCGTTCCGCCGTATTCTGCGGCGTTACAGTCCGATACACTGCAATCGCATCAACGACTGCGCCTTGCTTGGCAAGACCTGTACGCAGCACATCGCGCGCGAGTTCGGCTTGCGGGAGTAACACACGCCTGCCATCCATACCCAGCGCAGATAGTTCATCAGCGACGGATTCGGCGACGAATGTACTTGGCGTGAAGTCCGCAATGATGCCCTTATCGCGGATACGCCTTTTGGTTGCAGGACCGATTGCCGCAATCTGTACGCCATGCAGCGCCCTCGCGTCGAGTTCGAGAGCAGCCATCCTTCTGAAAACCACATCAACAGCATTCGTGCTAGTGAAGACTATCCAGTCATAGTGATAGACACTCTTGAGCGCTTTATCGAGTTCGCCGCGATCGTCGATCTGCTGAATTTCGATTGTCGGCAATTCGATGGGCTGTGCCCCCCTCTGCGTCAACATTTCGGAAAGCGCGCCGGCCTGCGTTCGAGTGCGAGTTACCAGCACGCGTTTGCCGAACAGCGGACGGTTGTCGAACCAGCGTATCGTGTCGCGAAGCCGTGCAACTTCTCCGACAATCGTGACGGCGGGCGCTGCAATGCCCATTGCTGCCGCTCTTTCCACAACATCTGAAAGTGTGGCAACCAAGGTGCGCTGGTAGGGCTCCGTCCCCCACTGCACCAAGGCGACCGGCGTACTGGCGGAACGCCCATGCCGCATTAAAGCCTCTACAATTGAGCGCAGATTGCTCTGCCCCATCAATATGACAAGAGTGTCGCTTACCTTCGCCAGTGCCTGCCAGTCAACTGCCGAATCCGACTTGGTGGGGTCTTCGCTTCCGGTGACTACGGTAAACGACGAAGCAAGCTTGCGGTGAGTGAGTGGTATGCCTGCATATGCGGGGGCCGCTATCGCTGAAGTAATCCCTGGGACTATCTCGAAGCTCACGCCCGCCGCTGCAAGAGCTTCGGCTTCCTCGCCGCCACGTCCGAACACAAAGGGATCGCCGCCCTTGAGGCGCACGACTCGCTTGCCTGACTTGCCCAGACCGACGAGTAGGTTGTTGATGTCCTCTTGCCTGTTGATGAGTTTGCCGGGAATCTTTCCGACATCCGTCAAATCGGCATCCGCGCGCGCATCACTTAGCAGACGCTTGTCCACAAGTCTGTCGTAGACGATTACATCTGCTGACCTCAGCAGGCGAAGGCCCTTCACGCTGATAAGCCCCGGATCGCCGGGGCCTGCGCCAACAAGCGAGACGAAGCCCTTGGTCATGGAGCCTCCATAATGCGGGACGCGCCCATTTCCAGTAGAAGGACGGAAACGGCTGTGCCAGCGGCTTCAGGACTTGCGGCATCGTATGACTCCGACACGCGATAAATGCTGCTGCCGTCGGGAGTGGCGACCATAGCCAGAATGCGCAGCCCGTTATCTTCAATCTCAGCGTACGCCGCAGTCGGCATCGTGCAGCCTCCGCCCATCGCCGTCAGAAATGCCCGCTCTGCCCGGACCGCCGCGCTTGTCGGCACATGATCGATTGTATTCACGACACCAAGCAATTCGCTGTCGGAGTCGCGTACTTGCACAGCAAGCGCCCCCTGACCAACATCCGGAACGCATTCCTCCGGTGATAGGTAGGAGCTAATCTCCGATTCCCTTCCGAGCCGCTTGATTCCTGCCGCCGCTAGTACCGCGCCATCAAAGTCCTCACTGATTGCCTTGCTGATGCGCGTATCGACATTGCCTCTGATTGGCAGTATTTCAATGTCGGGGCGTGCAGCCTTGATCTGCGCCGTGCGACGAGGGCTGCTGGTGCCCAGCCGTGTTCCAGGCGGCAGGTCCGGGAGGGATGCATCCCAGCGGTTCACCAATACATCGCGGGCGTCCTCCCGCTCAGTGAACGCTGCGATTGCAAGGCCCGTTGGCAGGACGGCAGGCATATCCTTGGCGCTGTGAACGGCGATATCGATCTCTCTGTTCATCAGGGCAAGCTCAATTTCCTTGACGAACATGCCGCGTTCCATACTGAGGAGAGGAGCGGACTTATTCCTGTCGCCGCGAGTCGAAAGTGGGACAATCTCGATGTCAAGTGAGGGGTGCGCTTCAAGGAGCAGACGCACCACTTCGTTGGTCTGTGCAAGTGACAGGGAACTCGACCGTGAGCCGATGACGACTCGTCTAGTACCACCCACCGAACTACATTAGGAACTTGCCCCAGCCTTGTCGAAGGCGAGGGCTTTCTTCTCTTCCCACATCTTGCACACGCCCGGTTCGCAGTCGCAGCCAACACCCTTCATCAGGTCATCCAGGAGCGTGGCGCGAGCTTCGCCATACCTTCCATCAAGGACTGTTTCGAGGAGATTGTCCGTGATGCATGCCTGCCAGTGGTCGGTTACCAGAGTGATGCCCCTGCTGCGAATTTCTGAGCGTACATCGGCGAGAAGCGGAGTAAGCTCTGCGTACTCCATCAAGGGATGGCTCGATTCGATGGGGCTGCCGTCCAGCAATTCGCGGAACTTGCGAGCCAGAGCGGGACTTGCGCCGCCAGTAGATGCTGCAACTGTTACATCGCCACGAATCGCGACTGATGGAGCGATGAAGGTGCAAAGGTGCGTCACATCCACAACATTCAGCAGCACATTGCGCTCTTCCGCTTCCTTCGCGATAGCACGATTGACCTTGTTGTCGTCAGTTGCCGCAATCGCGATAAATGCACCCTTAAGATCACCGGTCCGGTACTCTCGCTTGTGCCAATCTATCTTATTCTCTTCGGCAAGAATGCGAACGCCTTCGTTGACTTCAGGGCTTATGACGACCACGCTTGCATGGCAGTCGAGAAGCTTAACGACCTTTTCCTCTCCGATGTTACCGCCACCGATGACAATGCAGCATCGATCTTGAACATCTATGAATGCCGGATAGTACGCGGGCATTAATTTCCTTCCTGTCTTGTTGTTTCATGGATACAGCCGCGCCGCAGAGAATTCTGCCCGCCGCCTATACGAAATATCGCACTCGCGTCTTCTTGTACTCGCGAGTGCTGTATAGCAGTTGGTACTCCGTAATGCCAGTTTCCTCGGAGAGTCCCGCTGCTACCTCTTCACAAGTCTCCTGTGAAGTGGCATGGATCATAGTGAAATGTGTGTAGGGCCAGTCGGGGAATGTCGGGCGCTCATAGCAGTGAGTAACCCAGCGCGACTGCGCCATCATATTGCCCACTTCAACTGCGCGCTCGGATGGCACTTTCCATACCGCCATTGCGTTGGAACGGAAACCGGCCCGCCTGTGGTGAAGGACCGCACTGAAGCGTCGCATCAGGCCGCGCTCCTGGAATGAGTCGGCGATGTCGAACATTTCCTGCAATGAAATGCCCAGCCGCTCCGCCATAGGAGTGAACGGACGCGACACCAGTTCAACATCCTCCTGCAGCTCGCGTATCACCTCAACTTCAAAGTCCGAAACGGGCATCGCCTTGTTCCAGTCCTCAGCCACCGCGCCGGAGCGGTTATAACCGTCGGGACTGTAGTACTTCTTTGCTGCGCCTTCTTCTTTGACCATGTCGAAGTTCACGCCGATCTTGAAGAACTTGATTGTCGGCATCATGCGGTAGGTCTCTGCGCCAGTCCTCTGTGCCATGTCCTCAACCGTGTCAGCAAGCTCCTCATACGGCGGGACTGCTACGGTAAACCACAGATTGAAGTGCCCATTTCGTGCGTAATTGTGGCTGACGCCGGGATGTTCATTGATGATCTGCGCCGCCGCGTCCAGATCTTCATCCGCAAAGCGCATCGCAACCAAGGTTGTCTTGTATCCCAGCCGTCGGGTGTCGAATATGGCACTAATCTGGCGAACCACATTCTTGCTCTTCAGCTCATCGATGCGCGCCAGCACCTCTGTTTCCGCAATGCCTATCTCATCTCCAACCGCCTTGAATGGCGCTTCGACGATTGGGAATCTAGTCTGGATGATATTCAGAATCTTGCGATCAACAAGGTCCATCGTTGATGTACTGGTTGTCATTCGCCTTCTCGCATTTATTACTTCCGCCGCCAACTCTCAATACATTGGCGCATAGACACAGAATGAGCATCTACGGTGTCCATTATCGCAGTTTTCAGTGCGAACTTGCAATCTATTGTGTCTCTGACAATCTCTGAGATTCAGCAAAACGATGCTGTCTCTGGGAGGCGCGGTTCTGTGAAAAGCTCATCCTTCTGTGCTAACCTTTTTCTGAAAGGAGCAGTCCTTGTTTTCTGCCGGAAAATTCTGGTTGGGCCTCGGGTTGAGCGTGGTGCTGGTCGCGCTCTTTTTCATGACTGTGGATGTAGGCCACATGGCGGACGCATTGGCGCGCGCAAACTACTTGTATGTCGCGCCTGCTGTCGCCCTCTATATGATCGGAGTGGTCTTCCGTACGATGCGATGGCAGGTGCTATTGCGGCACATCAAGCCTGTGAGCAACCGTCGTCTGTTCCCAGTGGTTGTCATCGGGTATATGGCGAACAACCTGCTACCCATGCGGCTCGGCGAGGTAGTGCGGAGCTATTATTTGGGAGAGCGAGAGCAGATAAGCAAAAGCTCCGCTTTGGCGACGATTTTCATTGAACGCATATTTGATGCGCTTACACTGCTTTTGTTCGTGGCGGTTGTGGCGCTGTTCGTGCCGGTGAGCGGTGTTGCTGCAGGATTCGGCGAACAGTGGGGCGTTGCTCCAATTCTGCTTGCCGCAGGGCTGAGCCTGCCGTTCGTGGCTGCATTCGGTGTGATGCTCCTTCTTTCGCGCTGGCCTGAGAGGACACGAAATCTTGCCATAATGATGATGAAGCCCCTTCCACAACGCTTTCCCCACGAACGCGCCCTTCACATTGTCGAATACTTCCTCGCGGGATTCGCCTCCCTGGCAAGTCCTCGAAAAATCGCACTGCTTTTCGCGCTCTCCGTGCCCGTATGGGGATTCGAGACTGGCCTCTTCTATCTGATCGGCTTTTCGTTCGGCTTCCATCTTGTCTATGACAACCTATGGCACCTTGCGGCAGCAATGGCGCTGGTCACCGCTCTGGCAAATATTGGGAGCTCTATACCTTCGTCTCCGGGTGGCATCGGCCTGTTCGAGCTGATTGCCCGCGAAACGCTGGTACTGCTCCCGCTCGCCGTTGTTGACCGCTCGGACGCAGCTGCGTTCGCGGCGGTAAGTCATTTCGCGTTGCTGCTGCCCATGATCATTCTCGGCCAGGTATTCCTCTGGGCAGGCAATCTCTCGCTGCGCAGGCTGGCGCAGGCAGATTCAGCCGGCTAGTCGAGCCTGCTGCCTACTCGTAGCGCAGAGCGTCAATAGGGTGCATCCGGGCAGCGCGCATAGCAGGGTATATCCCTGAAAGCAGGCCCACCACCGCGGAAACCGTGATTGCAAGGATCGCAACATCCGGGTGGAACACCAAGCCTTCCACGGTATTCCCGCCCCGGTTGCCCACATTGCTCACGATCAGATTGGTGAGCGGTGACATAGTGAAAGACAACAGCAGTCCGATTATTCCGCCGGCGGTCGTCAGGAACACCGCCTCTGTGATGAACTGGAACAGGATGTCACGGCGTTTGGCTCCCATCGCCTTGCGTATTCCAATCTCTCGCGTGCGTTCAGTAACGGAGACGAGCATGATGTTCATCACGCCTATCCCGCCGACCAGCAGCGATATTCCCGCAACTGTGCCTAAGAACAGCACCAGCACCGTAGTTACCTGGTTCACCGTTTCGATGAGGTCCTGAAGTGTGTCAATCTCAAAGTCGTTCTCATCGGTGATATGGTGGCGCAGGCGAAGTATCGAAGCTATTTCAAGCTGGGCCTCGTCGATCACATCCTGGCTGACCGCCTGCACATCTATTGCATCGACGGCGATTTCGCCGTGCGTCGTTCGGGTGCGCGAGAGACGATGGTGTGCGGTGCTTATCGGCACAAAGACCTGGCTGCCGAAGCCAAAGAAAGTAGCCCCCGTGTCTTCGAGTACCCCTACTACGGTGAACTGGCGCCCTCCTATGCGAACGCGTTCATCGAGAGGGTCCCGAGTACCAAACAGCGTCTCGGCGACGGACGCGCTGATTACCGCGACATCCAATGTGTTCTGTACATGTGAAGGGTTGATGAACTGACCCTTGTCAACACCCACATTGCGAACGGAAGCATACTCTGGCGTCACTCCAATGATCTGCGCGTTTGTGTTCTCCCTGCCTGCCACTATCTGCGCGTTGGAGTTTATCTGGGGTGCCGCTGCGCTTAGTGATGGCGCGAATACAGGGTCTAGGAGCGCTGCGGCATCCTGCATTGTTAGCGTTGATGCGCCTCCGTCGTTGGCAGGCCTGACGAACAGCAGGTTCGTGCCCTGCGACTGGATTCTGGAGGTGATATTGTCCTGTACGCCCCTGCCAATGGACATGAGAACCGTTACGGCGGTGATGCCGATGATGATGCCGAGGAGCGTGAGCCCGGAGCGGAGCTTGCTGCCGGTGAGCGAGTGCAATGAGGTTAGGATGATGTCCAGTGCGTTCATCAGTGTTGCACCGTCAACTCGCCTGCCGTCAGCCCTGAGCTGTCGGATACAATCAGACCGTCGCGCATAGAGATCACGCGGCTGGCACGCACCGCTATGTCCGCTTCGTGCGTCACGATGATGACACTGATCCCTTCAGAGTGAAGCTGTCCGAGGATCTGCATTATTTCCTCCCCGGAGCGCGAATCCAGGTTGCCGGTGGGCTCATCGGCGAGAAGAATCTCGGGTGACTTCACCAGTGCCCGCGCGATTCCTACGCGCTGCTGTTGTCCGCCCGAAAGCTCAGTGGGCTTGTGGCGCATGCGATCGGCAAGACCGACCCTTTCCAGTGCTTCTTGCGCCGTTCTGCGGCGATTCCTGTGATTGCCGTACATCAGTGCAAGCTCCACATTGTTCAGAGCGCTGATGCGAGGAAGCAGGTTGTAGGTCTGGAATACGAAGCCTATCTTGCGGTTCCGTATTTCGGCAAGGCGGCTGTCTGTCGTGGACCCAATGTCCTCGCCGTCGAGCGTGTATGTGCCTGATGTGGGCACATCGAGACAGCCCAGGATGTTCATAAGTGTAGATTTGCCGGAACCGGAGGCACCCATTATCGCGACAATTTCACCCTGCGCGATGGACAGATTGACACCGGCGAGCGCCGGAACTTCGACGCTGCCCATCGTGTAGATTTTCTTCACATTTTCGATTTCGATCATGTCAGTCTGTTCTTGGACTTTGATTCTTGAGACATTGGTATTATTAGCGCGATGGAGGCCCGCCTCCGCCTCCCGCTCCTCCGCCCGGCGGTCTGCCACCACCGCGGAATCGGAACTGCCCGCCATCTTCAAGCTGGCTTTCGTCTAGGGCCTGCATCACTATCCGGTCTCCCGGCTCCAGTCCGTCCTCCACGATTGTAAAGAAGCCGTCACTGCTCCCCAGAGTCACCGGATGCGCGAGAATCTCGCCGTTCTCATCTTCCCTCCGAACGGTTGCGCCGCTCTCTCCGAACTGCACCGATTGCATCGGTATCACAATCCCTTGTTCTTCAGCGGTTGCCACCCTCGCCACCGCGCTCAGACCCTCCTGAAGTGTAACGCCCTCCGGTACATTTACGCTGATGGTCACATCGAAAGTTACAACGCCCTGTTCATTGGTGGACGTGGAGCTGATGTTGGTGATAACTCCCTCTAACTCCTCGTCGGGTAGGGCGTCGATTGTAACGCTGACGGGCTCCTCGCGGCGTATAGAGAGAACATCAATCTCATCCACGCTGCCTTCCAATGTAACGACACTTGAGTTGATCACCGTCACAATCACATCGAACCGTTCGACTTCCTGTCCGGCTTCAACAGGTATAGACGATATGTAACCGTCCCAGGGTGCCTTGAGGGTAGAATCCTCGTAGCGTCTCGTTTCTCCGTCTATCTTCGCCTGCGCCGCCGCCACCGATGCCTCCTGCAGCGTGATTTGCAGTTCGCTGCGGTCGTGGATTTCCTGTAAGTCCTGCGAGGCTTGATCCAGTCCGGCCCGTGCAAGTGCCAACGCATTGCTCTTTACGGCAATCTCTACGGCTTCGGGCCTTAGTGTGGTTTCGAGCAGCGACGCGGCAGCGTCTCGGTTCTCTTGGGCAAGCGAAAGGCGGTTTCTCAGGCTTTCAACCTCAACTGCGTCTAGTGTAAGCAGGTCTCTGAGGTCTTCTGCGGCCTTTGTCAGATTCTCGCGGGCTGTGGCGACTTTCCTCTCCAATAGTCTGTGCTCCGCGCCGCCGCTCTGCAAACGGTCAACTCTTTCATGTGCAGATGCGACGCCGTCAACCGCCTGCGAGTGACTTTCCTTCAAGTCAGCCATGGTGTCGTCAAACTCGGCTTCTACGGCCTGCAGGTCGTTGCTGGCGGTCTGAAGCGCTTCCCATGCGTTGTCCATGTCGCGCTCGATGCAGAGTTCGTGGTTCGTATTTGTCGTATCGGAGGCTCGCTGAGGGACTAGAGTATGGTCAAGGCACTGGGCTTCAATCCCGCCGCCTCCGGGGAATAAACCAATCCAGCCTAGCACTTTCAACTCGTTCCAGCGGGTATCCGGGTTGTCGAGGATACGCCCATCCGGAAAAAGCGGATAGTGGGGGGAATAAATCACATCCGGATCAAAATCAAGGGCTTCAAATAGCTCCTGCGGGGACATCGCAAGGTCACTTTCAGTTGCCCTGACTCCTGTCCACTTGTAGATGATATTCGTGTAGTCGAGCAACTCCTGGTGGAGGGTATCCCGAGCTTCGTCGAGTATGTCTGCATTTGTGGGAGAGTTGAGCAGCAGCCTTGCCACAGCCAGGTCGCGCTCGGCGATTTCAAGCTCTGCCTGAGCATTGATGTAGTCGTTGCCTAAGGCGTGCTGGCTGTCCAGAAGCGCGATATTTGCCTGTGCGACTGCCTCCTCAGCTTGAGCGATCTCCTCGGCGCTCGGAGTCGTTTCGTCGAGAGCTTCCTGCGCGTTCTGCACTTCGAGTTCGGCATCGGCGAGTGCGGACTCCGCTTCGGCAACGGCCTGTGGGGTTGGATTAAGCAGTTCGTCGAGAGCTTCTTGTGCGCTCTGCACTTCGAGTTCGGCGTCCGCGATTGCGGCTTCGGCTTCGACAATTCGCACAATAGGTGTCTTCGCGTCCGCGAGAGCATCTAGTGCCTCTTCGTACTCGATCTGCGCCTCTGCAATTGCGCGTCGCAGGTTCGCCACGCTTTCAGGGTCGAGGCGAGCGAGCGGCTGGCCTTCCGATACTATCTCGCCTTCAGTCACCAGTAATTCCGCGACATAGCCGGTAGAACCAAAGCTGAGGTCCTCGGTGTTGGTGAAGGCGATACTGCCGTTGATGGCAACTTCCGTCGTCAGCGTGTCGATCCTGACCGGAATCAGGCGCTCAGTTGGTGATAGGGCATTTTCAGCTTCGCCTGCAAACGGGTTCAAACCGAAAGGATTGAGGGTGAAAATAACCCCACCAACGACGGCGACAATAATCACTACTGCCAGTATCGCTAAGTACCACCCTCGTAATCGATCCCAAAACCCGCTCATTCAATCACCAACCAGTCCAACATCTGCAAGAATTCCTAGCCCCTGGGTTGCATCTTAGCAGGTCTGAAATTTCGCACACCCGAAAAGACGTCCATACAAGAATGCAACGCCGCTAGAAGGATTCGGTTAGTGCCCGATACCGTTGACTTATGAATGAGAGTAAGTGGCAAGCATTGATTGCGGATTTCGAGCAGCATCTCCGAGCGGAAAAGGGCCTTGCGGATCTGACCGTTCGCAACTACAAGGCTGACCTTCAGCCGCTTTACGACTACATGCGCCTGAAGGACATCGCCGACATGCGGGTACTCGACCGCTTCACGCTGCGCGGCTACCTCGCCTGGCTCACGGAACTTGGCTATGTGCGCCATAGCGTTTCGCGAAAACTCAGCACGCTGCGCACCTTCCTCAAGTGGATGTCGAGCAAAGGCATCATCGAGGGCGATCCGCTTCCGAAGCGCGGCATTATGCGCGTCCCGAAGAAGCTGCCTCGCTTCCTGTCGCAAGAGCAGGCCGAACGGCTCATGGATGCGCCGGATGTCACCAAGCCGACTGGCCTGCGCGATCAGGCATTGCTGGAGGTCATCTACGGCGCCGGTCTGCGCGTAAGCGAGGCGAGCAACCTACGCGTAACCGACCTCAATCTCTCCACGCGAGAGATTCGCGTTCGGGGCAAAGGATCGAAGGAGAGAGTCGTACTCGTGGGCGAGACGGCAAAGAACGCTCTCTCGCTGTACCTGCGAGATGGCCGTCCCAGGCTGGCAGGCAAGGGCAGCGGCATGACCTTGTTTCTCAATCGATTCGGAGGTCGCCTGAGCCAGCGCAGTATTCAGGAAAAGGTTCGCAAGTACAGTGTCAAAGCTGCGCTCCCATCGGGTGTACATACCCACACACTCCGCCATTCCTACGCCACACACCTGCTTGAAGGCGGCGCGGACCTGCGAGTGGTACAGGAGCTGATGGGGCATGCAAGTCCTGCCACCACGCAGATTTACACGCATGTCACGAACGCCCAGGCAAAGCAAGTGTATATGGCGGCGCACCCACGCGCACGGCTCAGCGAGGACGAGCAGGTCTAGTAAGTTTAATCCCTCCTTTCGCTCAAACCTCTGCCAGCTCGAGTCAACGCCTGCCGCCGTCTCGCAGTATTGCCTAAATGTGGATGTTAATGTAGAGTACGCGTCAAGTAAGGGGCTGGCATGCCGCCTTACTCTTATGACGAGCGAATGTTGCTCTTTGGGAAGACATTAACTACCGCAAGGAGGAATGTATGACTACCGCTACTCCGTCCGCTGCCTTCGGTGCCAGCATCAAGCGACGGGAAGATCCTCGCCTGATTACTGGCAGAGGCACGTATGTAGATGACATTAAAATGGTGGGCATGTTGCATATTGCGCTGGTTCGCAGCCCTTACGCCCACGCGAATATAACAAGCATCGACACATCCGCCGCCAGCGTCGCTGACGGTGTCGTGGCAGTCTTCACCGGCGAGGATATAGGCGAAGAGATTGGCCTCCCTTGCGGCTGGGTCGTGCCGGATACGATCGAAGTCCCCCATCCACCACTTGCAATCGGAAAGGTGCGCTGCGTGGGAGATGCCGTTGCAGCGATCGTCGCCGAAAACCCTTCCGCCGCTGTCGATGCTGCCGAACTGGTGGAGGTGGGATACGATGTACTGCCAGCCGCTGTGAATGCAGAATTGGCAACAAAGGACGGCGCCCCACAGGTACATGACGATGCTCCAAATAATGTCGGTTTTGAGTGGGAAGTCGCGGGCGGTGACGTCGATGTGGCATCCGAAAGCGCTGAAGTCAGGGTCTCAGAACGAATCGTTAACCAGCGACTGATCCCCAACTCTATGGAGGGCAGGGCAGTAGTCGCAGACTACAACCCTGGCACGAATCAAGTCACCCTCTGGACTTCATCCCAGATTCCGCACTTGGTTCGGCTTCTGCTGGCTCTCGTTACGGGGCATCCGGAGCACCAGATAAGAGTAGTCTCTCCTGATGTGGGCGGCGGATTCGGCTGTAAGCTCTATTTGTACGCCGAAGAAGTTGTAGCATTCGTGATCGCCAAGCAGCTGGGTCGGCCGGTCAAGTGGACTGAAGAGCGGCAGGAAAATTACCTCGCCACTACTCACGGCCGAGACCACATCGGCGATTGGGAGATTGTCGGCAACCGAGACGGGACTATCACGGGCATACAGGGCACAGTTTACGCAAACATGGGCGCGTACCTGTCCACCTTCGCACCGGCGATTCCGACATACCTCTTCGGGCTTATGCTTGTTGGTCCGTACAAGATCGACAATGTTCGTTGCAAGGTCATCGGTGTGTTTACAAACACCACGCCGGTTGACGCTTATCGCGGCGCTGGCAGACCCGAAGCGACCTATGTGGTTGAACGGATGCTGGACAGGTTCGCTGCGGAGATTGGAATGGACCCGGTGGAAGTGCGCCGTAAGAACCTGATTCCGCCTTTCGAGGACGGGTACGATGTGGCAACCGGTGTCACGTACGACAGCGGTGACTACGAAAATGCGCTTGATCTAGCGCTCTCGATGCTGGGCTACGAAGACTTCCGTGCCGAGCAAGAAGAAGCCCGACAGAATGGCCGATACATAGGCGTGGGTTTCTCGACCTATGTCGAAATCTGCGGCATGGCGCCCTCAGCAGTCGCTTATGCCTTGGGTGCAAGGGCTGGCGTGTGGGAGAGTTCCTTGGTGCGCGTGCATCCGACAGGCAAGGTGACCGTATACAGCGGCTCATCCGGGCACGGTCAGGGGCACGAGACGACATTCGCTCAGCTCGCGGCATCTGAACTCGGTGTTCCTATCGAGGATGTGGAAGTAGTCGAGAGCGATACGGCACAGGTTCAGCAGGGCACAGGTACTTTTGGCAGCCGCAGCGCCGTTGTTGGTGGCACTGCCATCCACATGAGCGTGGAGAAGATCAAGGACAAGGCGAAGCAGATAGCGGCGCATATGCTGGAAGCGTCCCCGGACGATGTGGTCTATGAGGATGGTCAACTCTTCGTGCAGGGCGCGCCCGCAGAGGCGAAGACCTTCCAGGAAGTCGCGCTGGCGGCATACTGGTATGACGGCTTGCCCGAAGGTCTGGAGCCCGGCTTGGAAGCCACCAGCATCTACGATCCGAAGAACTTCACTTGGCCGTTCGGCACGCACATCTGCGTAGTCGAGGTTGACTCGGACACCGGCGACACCACCGTACTGCGGTACGTTGCAGTTGACGATGTAGGCAATGTAATCAACCCAATGATTGTGGAAGGCATGGTTCACGGCGGCGTGGCACAGGGCATCGGACAGGCACTCTGGGAAGAGGGTGTGTACGACGAGGACGGGCAGCTCATAACGGGCAGCATGCTCGACTATGCGGTGCCGCAGGCGGCAAGCCTGCCATCCTTCGAGACCGCGCGGACTGTTACGCCTTCGCCGACCAATCCTTTGGGCGTCAAGGGCGCGGGCGAGACTGGCACAATTGCAGCGTCTCCCGCGGTCATCAATGCGGTTGTGGACGCGCTCTCGCCATTCGGTGTCACCCACATCGACATGCCCGCAAAGGCAGAGAAGGTCTGGCGACTAATCCACGACTCCGGCAATTAGGGCGCCAATTCGTCCCATAGAATAGGCCCGCTTAGTTAGCGATAAAAGGGGCAGGTTATTTCATTCACCTGCCCCTTTCAGTTGGACAGGCTTACCAATAGGCAGACAGGCGAGGAAGGACTTGGAAGAGCGGCAAGACCCAATCAGGGATATTCTGGACAGGCTGGCGTCGGAGAACTATGTCGGCGACCCGGCAATTGCCACATCCATCTACATGGCGCAGACTTTGGAACGCCCGCTGCTCATAGAGGGACGCGCGGGCGTGGGCAAGACTGAGATTGCAAACGTGATGGCGCGACTGCTCGATACGCGGCTGATCCGCCTGCAGTGCTACGAAGGGCTGGACGTCTCCACCGCGCTGTACGAATGGAACTACCAGCGGCAGATGCTGCGGATTAAGCTGAACGAGCAAGCCGACATTTCCGCGCAGGAACAGGAGGAAGAAATATTCGGCGAGTCGTTTCTTCTGAAGCGCCCGCTGCTCGCCGCTCTCACCGAACCGGATAAGCCTCCCGTCCTGCTGATTGACGAAGTTGACCGCGCCGATGAAGAGTTCGAGGCGTTTCTTCTGGAGGTCCTTTCCGATTTTCAGGCGACGATACCGGAGATCGGCACAATCAAGGCGAAGCATCGGCCATTCGTAGTGCTGACATCAAATCGCACGCGCGACTTGTCGGACGCGCTGCGTCGCCGCTGCCTCTACCTGTGGATTGATTATCCTGACATCGACAAGGAATTGCGCATCGTGCGCGCTAAGGTCAACGGCATCGAAGACAGGCTTGCTCGCCAGGTTGTGCGCTTCGTGGACGGCGCCCGCCGCACGGGCTTGGACAAAGTGCCCGGAATCGCGGAGACGCTCGATTGGGCTAGGGCGATGGTAGTTTTGCATCTCGACCATCTCGACTACGAAGCTGTCGAGCAGACGCTCGGCGCAATCATCAAGGACGCGGACGACCTTGAGCGTTTCCGAAGGCAGGCAATCGAGGAGATACTGGCGAAGATATAATGGCACACAGAAGCAGGCTATGCGCGATAATGATTGACTGCCCGCCTGACAGGATGGATGCAGGCGTGGACTTCTGGGGCAATGCGCTTAATATGCCCCCACGCGTCAGAGAGAATCCATCCAATCCTTATGTCTTTCTCGAAGGGCACGCCGGGGGATTTTTCGTCCTACTGCAGCAGATTGACGAGAATGCAAGGATACACCTGGACTTCGAGACCGATGATGTCGATGCGGAAGTGAAGCGACTTGAGGCGTTGGGCGCAAAGCGAAAGCAACAGATGGACTCTTTCTGGATAATGGAAGCGCCAAGTGGCCACGTGTTTTGCGTCGTGCCCCCGCAGTCCAACGATTTCCCCGGGGACGCTCAATTGTGGGACGACTGACTTGTTCTCCTGGAAATGAGCCCCTCGCACTGACTACAATCATTTGGCAAAGACACAATGGCGCATCGCAGCAGATTGAGCGTGATTCTTATTGACTGCCCACCTGACAGGATGGACGCAGGTGTGGAGTTCTGGAGTGGCGCGCTCGGAATGCGGGCCCAACACTGGGGCAATGACGACGACCCTTATGCGATACTTGACGGACGCGTCGGAGGACTGACCTTCGGGCTTCAAGCTGTGAATGATGAAGCACGCATACATCTAGACATCGAGTCTGATGACGTCGATGCAGAAGTGCGGCGGTTGGAGGTGCTAGGAGCACGGCGCAAAGAACAAGTCAAGTCATGGTGGGTTATGGAAGCGCCCAGCGGTCATGTATTCTGCGTTGTCGGCCCCCAATCTGACGACGTCCCGGCCGACGCTAATTTGTGGGAAAGTTAGAATTGGAGTTTCGACATGCCAAAAATGACAGGCAAGCGCGCGCTCATGGAAATGCTCCGTGCTGAAGGCGTTGATTACATATTCGGAAATCCAGGTACCAGCGAAGGGCCAATCATTGACGAGCTGGAGAACTACCCGGACATTCGATACATGCTCGCGGTGCAGGAGGGCGCGGCGATGGGCATGGCAGATGCTTATGCGCGCTATCGTGGCGAGCCAGCTTTCGTCAACTTGCACATCGAGACCGGACTTGCGAACGGTGTCAGCCTGCTCGCCAACGCAGCTGAAGGCAACACCCCGTTGATCCTGACCTCCGCAAACAAGGACATCCGCAAGTTGGCGGAAGGGCGCACGGACCTGGTTGAGATGGTCAGCCAGTTCTGCAAGTGGAGCGCGGAAGTAACCCACGCGGAGCAGATCCCAAGCGTAATGCGCCGCGCCTTCATTGAGGCAAAAACCCATCCGATGGGCCCCGTGTATGTTGCGTTTTCCGCAAACGCTCTGGACGACGAGGCGGATGTTGAGATTGTACCGTCTCACAAGACATACTCGCGTGTCGCTCCCGACGCCGACGCAATTCAGGAAGCAGCGGAAATTCTCGCGAATGCCGAGAATCCCGTCATTATTGTGGGCGATAGGGTAGGGCAGTCGGCTGCGTCGGCAGAAGCCGTGCGTCTCGCGGAAACCCTGGGCGCGAAGGTTTACGCAAGCTACTACTCGCAGGTAAACTTCCCCACCAGCCATCCCCAATTCCTAGGACTGGCAAGCCCCGGCATGCCGGCAGGCAACGCGTTGCTGGAAGATGCGGATGCAGTTGTAGCAGTGGGAACCCCGGTCTTTCCCGGTTATTTCTACTTTTCAGGCAGAGCGCTCAATTCCGAAACGCAGTTGATTCACATAGATTCTGATGCAACGCAGATTGGAAGAACTGAACCGACCCATGTAGGCATCATCGCGGACGCGCGCACTGCACTGGCAGCGCTTGCTCAGGAGCTTGAGCTCCGCATGTCAGGAGCCGCTAAAGAGTCTGCCAAAGGTCGAGCAACTTCAGTCGCTGAGGAAAAGGCTGAACAGGCCGCCGCCTGGCAGGCAAGACTGAACGCACGGCACGACATTAGTCCGATGTCCACCGAACGCATGATGACCGAGATTGCAGACGCGCTGCCAGACGATGCGATTGTCGTTGACGACTCCGTTACTACGCGCGCCTCCATTTTCGGCGCGCTGGAGTTCGAAGAGCCGGGTAGCCTGCTCGGGATCACAGGCGGCGCGCTCGGCTGGGGCATGGGCGGCACAATGGGCGTCAAGTTGGCGAGCCCTGACCGTCCTGTAGTCGGCATCATCGGTGATGGTAGCGCAATGATGACCGTGCAGGCTCTGTGGACCGCTGCGAATTCCGACATTCCCGTTGTGTATGTAATATGCAACAACAGGGCGTATCGTGTGCTCAAGCTGAACATGAACATCTACAAGAGCGAGATTCTTGGACAGCAGAACCCGGAGAGCAAGTATATCGCGATGGATTTCGCAACGCCATTTGACATTGCGGCGGTCGCACAGGCTATGGGAGTGTTCGGCCGCAAGGTTGAAGACCCTGCTGACATAGGACCCGCATTGCGCGAAGCGCTGGAGCTTGGAAAGCCCGCAGTCCTCGATGTTTCTATTGACGGCGCAGTATAACTCGTAAACCTGCAAATTTGCTGCTTTAAGCCTGCCCTCCATTCGGTGTAATATGGCGTTGAGGTTTGGCACATGCGTCATATACTTCACGCAGACTTCGATGCATTCTACGCTTCAGTAGAGCAACTGGACAACCCTGAACTGCGCGACAAGCCGGTCGTGGTTGGCGGCAGCGCAGAGGGGCGCGGCGTGGTGGCATCCGCTTCGTATGAGGCTCGCGAATTCGGCGTCCGCTCCGCCATGCCTATGCGCACGGCTCAAAGACTCTGCCCTCACGCTATTCGGATTGGCGCACGCTTTGACCGGTACCGCGAAATCTCGCAACGCGTCATGTCAATTTTCCGAGACTTGACCCCCCTCGTCGAGCCACTCTCCCTGGATGAAGCCTACCTCGATGTGACCTCCATAGTCGCCGAAAACCGCCGGCCTGCTGATATTGCCGCAAGCCTGAAGAGACGAGTAAAGCACGAGTTGGGCTTAACTATATCCGTCGGCGTGGCGACTAGTAAGTCCATTGCAAAGATAGCGTCCGACATGGACAAGCCGGACGGCCTGACCGTCGTGGCGCCCGGCGACGAAAAAGCATTTCTCGCGCCGCTGCCGATACGCGATCTGTGGGGCGTCGGCCCAAAGACCGCCGAGCGGCTCAGTTCTGAGGGCATCGAAACCATAGGCGATATTGCACAACAGGACGAAGATTGGCTGCGCGAAAGGTTCGGCAAGCACGGCGCCCAGATGCAGAAGCTTGCATTGGGCCAGGATAACAGCACTGTCGAGGTTCGCCGCGAAACGAAGTCGGTTAGCGCAGAGACCACATTTGCACAGGACATAGGTGAGCCGGAAGCGCTGCTCGAGGTGGTCAATCGCCTGAGCCAGCGTGTGGCCAATCAACTCAGGCGCAAGCAGCTTCAGGGGCGCACGGTCAAGCTCAAGCTTCGCCTCTCGGACTTCACAACTTTCACGCGCCAGAAAACGCTGCCATACGCCGTGCAGTCCGCTGATGACCTGTCGCAGTTTGCGGGCGAACTACTGCGCGCGGAACTCTACGGCCGCCGGCGCTTCAGACTCGTTGGAGTTGGAGTGTCCGGCTTCGAGCAGTCAGAGGCGGACCCGGAGGAGCCGCGCCAGCTTAGGTTCTCAGGCTTCGGATGACGGATGTACGGATGCTCCCCAGGGACTACACGGTCCTCGCACCCGATGGCTCAGAAATCAGAGAGCTTGTCGCCGTAGAGAGCGGCAGTATGGTGCATTGCACGCTGCCTCTCGGCGCGACTTCCTCTGCCGTAATGCACAGGACCGTTGAAGAAGTCTGGTACTTCCTACGGGGGCGTGGGCAGGTCTGGCGGAAGAGCGAGTCCTGTGAATCCGTGGAGGATGTCGCCCCCGGCGTGTCTCTCACCATAGAGTTAGGGACTCACTTCCAGTTCCGCAACACCGGTGATGAGGACCTGAGCTTCATCATAGTTACGATGCCACCATGGCCCGGCGAGCAGGAAGCCGTCCGCGTGGACGGATACTGGAAATGAACACCGTCCCTAAACGATAACGCCCTGCCTCCGAAGGTTCGGCAGTTCATCCGGTGACACATCCAGCATTTCCGTCAATATGTCGTCGGTATGCTCGCTGTAATGCGGAGCAGGCTGTATTTCGACAGGGGACTTGTCCAGCTTGACCGGGCAGCCGATCATCTGGTAAGTGCCGCGCTTGGGATCGTCCACATCCACCACCATTTCACGGGCCGACAGATGCTCGTTTGACAGCACCTCTTCCGGGCTCATAACTGCACCGCACCACACGCCCGCTTCAGCCAGCGCCCTCATCGCTTCGTACTTGTCGTGCTTCATCGTCCAGCCACTTACGATTTCCAGCACCTCGTCTCCGCGCTCGGCCCTGTTCTCCTCGGTAAAGTATCGCTCGTCGCCAATCAGTTCCGAGCGTCCGATCACAGCAAGTACGGTCTCCCAGAGCGCGCCCGCGATATGTATCATCACATAATCGTCAGAGCCTCCGGGATGACAGGGATAAATCATCGGAATCCCCCTGCCGCCGCGGTCGCCGGGACGCTCATTGGGCGTGGCGATCGACAGACTGCGAATTAGTCGATAGCGCATCAGGTTGACGATGCCGTCCTGCATCGAAACCTCCATGTGCTGCCCTTCGCCCGAATTGTCTCGCTGCCTCAGCGCGGCGAGAATGCCGATGGCAGTGTGCAGACCGGTTCCGGAGTCGCCTGCGCCGATTGGAGACGGTATGGGTGGCAGGTCTGGGTAGCCGTTAGAGGCGATTGCTCCGCCCGTCGCCTGCGCCGAAACCTCGAAGCTTCGGAAGTCGCTCCACGGCCCGTACTCGCCGAAACCCTTGATACTGGCATGGATAACGCGGGGGTTGATCTCATTCAGCCGGGAGTAACCGATGCCAAGTCGTTCCATCACTCCCTTGGAGAAATTCTCCAGCACAACATCAGCCCACAGAACGAGCTTCTCGAACAGCTGCTTGCCACGCTCAGTCTTCAGATTGAGCGTTATGGCGCGCTTGTTGTTATTGAATATCGTGTAATAGACGCTGTCCACGCCGTCAATGTGCGCCTGCTCCCAGCGAGTGTTGTCGCCCCCAACCGTGTCTTCCACCTTGATCACATCCGCGCCGAGAAAGGCAAGCAGTTGTGCGCACGAGGGCCCCGCCTGCACGCGGCTCATATCCAGAATCTTTACTCCCGCAAGCGCCTTATCCATTTCGCACCTCAGTCTGTGATTCCTCAATCTGAGGCCGATTATATCAGGATGTTCCGAGATGCGAACCCACGAAGTCGCGATATCCGCGCGCAAAGTCAGGAATGTCCGCCGCCTGACGCCCCTCGACCTGCACCCGGTGAAGGAGCAGTGCGCCGTCTCCCGATGCGACCGCAATCCCCTGCGGAGTCTCAATCACCGTGCCAGGCTCGTTAGACGCATCCAAGTTTAGGACTCCAGCCTTATGCACCTTGAGTTGCTTGCCGTTCCAGTGGGTAAAGCTACCGGGCCAGGGATGAAAGGCGCGCACCTGTCTGGCGATATAGCTCGCTGGAAAAGTCCAGTCGATGATGCCGTCTTCGCGTTTCAGCAATCTTGTTACCATAGCTTCGGATTCATCCTGAGCCTGCGCTTCAATCTCACCGTCCCGCCACCCCGGAATCGTCTCCTTAAGTAGTTGGGCGCCCATATCGAATAGCCGCGAAGTCAGATCAGCCGTCGTCTCTTCCGCTCCAATCACATTCTCCACCTGCGCGATGACCGGACCTGAATCCATACCTTCGTCAAGCTGCATGATGGTCACGCCAGTAATCGCGTCACCTTCGAGGATTGCCGTTGCCACCGGAGAGGGTCCGCGATGCCTCGGTAGCAGTGACGGGTGAATGTTCAACGCGCCAAGCGGCGGAACTTCAAGCGTTTCTGCTGGAAGGAACAGCCCGTATGCCACAACCATGATTAGGTCAGGCTGCAGCGATGCTAACTGTTGTCGCGCTCCTCCGTCACGGCGTAGCGATGTGGGCTGGAATACTGGCAATCCGCGCTCCACTGCAGCCACTTTCACAGGTGGGGCCGTGAGCCTTCTTCCTCGACCGGAACGGCGGTCGGGCTGAGTATATACGCCTGCAACATTGCAGCCCATACCCAGCAGGGCGTCGAGTGCAGGAACGGCGAATTCCGGCGTGCCCATGAATACTACCCGCAGCGGCTCTCGATCTGTCGAGTCATTCGCCATCGCAATCTCCCGACTCACAGCACCTTGCGCGCTCCGACTCTATTCCACTGAACTGCACTTCGTCCCCAATCTCCACTCCGAATTGCCTAACCTCCCCGGCATTGATTTCAAGAGTATATGCCGCAGGCGATTCCGACTCGAAAATCTTCAACTCCGAGCTCGGAGTATTTGGCGCCGAGTGCTGCACATTCTCCGTCAGGTCAACTACCGTGCAGTCCTGACCGATCCATATGAAGTCAAGTGGGAAGCGCATCCCCTTCATCCAAAACGATGATGCCTGCCCTCCCGGAAAGATGAACAGCATACCGGTTTGGTCTGGAAGGCTGTCGCGCTCCCCCAATCCCCTGCTGCGTAACTCTGGCGTATCCGCTATCTCCGCTGTGAACACCGTTGTTCCCACTGTCACGCTTGGACCCGTCGGTGTTGGTACGGGGGTTGGAGACGGTACTGCCGTTGCAGTCGGTGGTGGAGTCTGCGTTGCCGTCGCCACGACCTGTGTCGCTTTCGGCGTCCGAGTCGCAGCCGGTGTTGCTGTCTCGGTCGGCAAGGTGGTTGGTATTGGAGTTGCTGCAGCGGTAGGCTCCGCGGTCGCCGTTGAAGCGACAGTGCTCGTTGCGGTCGCGACAACGGCTGTGGTTGGCATTTCCTGCTGCTGCCCGGAATTGATGCAGGCCATGCTGCTCAATAGTATTGCGACGGCGAGAGCCGATACGATGCGCCCAGCCAAGACGCTACGCCAGATGAACCAGGGTCGCACCGTCACCACCGCGCTCTCTCGCTTCCGCTTCGTGGGACTGGGCAAGCGGGTGGCGTGTCAGATGCTCGCGCACCGCATTGCGCAGAATGCCCTTACCTCTCCCGTGTATGACCCGCACTGAGTTAAAACCGTCCCGCACCGCTTTGTCCAGAAACAGCTCGAGCTCCGCGAGTGATTCGTCTGCGCGCATGCCGCGAACATCGAGCTCCGCGGAGTCCAGCATCGGCCCAATAGATATGCTCAGTTCTGCTTTGGCTTGCTCCGGCTGCTGTTCGATGACTGAAAGGCGCGTGGGATGCACCTGAATTCGCACATTGCCAATGCCAACTTCGGCATCGCCTCCACTTTCCGGAAGGGACACAAGCACTCCACCAAGGTTCAGGCCGCGCACATACACCTTGTCCCCAACCTCCATCTCCCTAGGAACTTCCCGTACAGGAATCGCTGGCCCGACAGCGGCTCGTTCTGCCACCAATTCCCGGCGCATTCGCCGTATCTCTTCACGCGTCTTAGCGGTTGGAACGCCTGCAGGCGCACCCCAAGACAGCGCGGCTTCCGCAGCTTTGAGCTTGCGTTGCGCCTCGTCGTACTGGGAGAGCATGCTGCGCCGCATGCCGTCCAGGATGTCGTCCCTGTGTGTGATCAGGTACTCTATCTGCTCATCGAGTTGCTGCCTGAGCACATCAGCCTTCCCTCGAGACTGCTCGGCGTCGAGCAAAACAGTCTGAAGCTGATTGCGTTCGCGCTGGAGTTCGGTCAGCCAGTCCTCGAATCTTAGATACTGTGGCTCAATCGACGCCTGCGCATTTTCCATAATGTGCTCTGGCAGGCCAAGGCTCGCGGCAATCGCCATCGCGTAGCTGCGACCCGGTATCCCCAGCGTAAGGTGATAAGTCGGTGTCAGTGAATCGGCGTCCAGTTGAACGCTCGCATTCATCATTCCCGGCGATGTCTCCGCATACGCGGCAACGCTGCGATGGTGTGTCGTCACTATCGTGGACACGCGCCTCTCTGCAAGGTCCTCCAGAATGGCGCGTGCAAGCGCCGATCCCTCCTCGGCGTCTGTGCTCGTACCGAGTTCGTCCAGCAGTACCAGCGACTCAGTTGTGGCCTCTGCAAGAATATCGATGACGCTTCGCATGTGGGAGCTGAATGTTGAAACCGACTGCTCGATGCTCTGCTGGTCTCCCACATCCGCATAAACACCATCGAATGTCGGAAGCATGCTCCCGTCATTGGCAGGTATCTGCAAACCTGCTTGGTGCATCAGCGCGAGCAGCCCGACGGTCTTCATCGCCACCGTCTTGCCGCCGGTATTCGGTCCTGTAACCACAAGCACCGACCAGTCAGGCCCGACGCCCACATTCACCGGAACCGCATCTCTGCCAATCAGCGGGTGTCTGGCATTAATCAGTTTGACCGCCATGTCCTTGCGAACACCAGCGGAACTTTCAGAATCCGTGCCGACTTCAGCATCAAACTCGCCATCATCAGGCGACAGGGGCCTCACCCCGCGCACCGAATAGCTGTATCGGGCGCGGGCCATTATCAAGTCCAGGTGCGCCGTCAATTCGCTCCCCCGGCGAATGTCCTGTTCAAGCTCGCCGACCAGTGTTGAAAGGTCGCGCAGCACCTTGCGAATCTCACGTTCCTCAGCGAGTGCAAGTTCACGCCAAGTGTTGCCGATATCTACCGTGGAGAACGGCTCTATAAACAGAGTCGCGCCTGTGTTGGATGCATCGTGAACGATGCCGGGGATGCGGCTGCGCATCTCCGATTTGACCTGCACAACGAGGCGGTCGTTGCGGACGGAGATAACATTGTCCTGCAGAACATTGTCCGGCCCTGCATTTTGTATTAGCGAGTTTAGCGAGTCCGTTACTCGCTGGTATGCCTGCCGTATCTGGCTGCGCAGTGCCCTAAGAGTGCGCGTTGCATCGTCTCTAACATCGCCCCGTTCGCCAATGCGCGCTCGAATCTGGTGCGTCAGTTCACCCAGATCCGGAATGCTCTCGGCGCTATCGGCGAGCATAGGGGCATGCTGGCGCACCGCAAGAATGCCGCTCCTTGCCCGTGCATGCACATCGAGGGTCTGCCCAATCGCGAGCAGTTCCTTCCCGGTCAGGATGCCTCCCAGAGAGGCTCGCGTGACAGAATCTCTGATGTCTTCCGGGCAGTGCATATCCACTTCGCCCGCTTCGTCCAGAACCGCCCGCCCCTCGACGGTCTCCTGCTGAAGCAGCGCAACCTCATATTCGTCGTATGACGGTTGCAAGCTCAGAGCGAGCTGGCGAGCCGGGAAGTATGTGGCGCGGTCGGCCACTCGCTCACGAATAACGTCGAACTCCAGCAGAGCCTGTGCGCGAGCGCGCAGTGCCTCCCTGCCGCCGGAACTGTAACTGTCAGGATTACCAATCGCATCAATCCGCATTCGCCCATTTTATCAGGAATTCGGCGTGAGGAAACGATTCCCCATAACCATCAAGATGAACTGCCCATACCTATTCCACACGCTTCCACAGGAATTGACGACTTGGCACATTAGCAATAGAATGTATATGTCAGAGAAATCCAACTGTCCGATTTGAGCGTGCGCTCAGGAGTGAGTTATGGCAAGAGTACAACCAGAGCCACTAACGATAACCATAACCGACGACGCAGCGAAGCATGTTCGAGAGTTCGCCTCAGACATGGGCAAGCCGGGCTGCAGCTTGCGCGTCGCAGTAAAGGGTGGAGGCTGCTCAGGACTCACCTACGATCTGGACCTCGTTGACACTCCCGGTGAGAACGACAAGGTCATCAGCAGCCACGGCCTCGAACTGTATGTGGACAAGAAGTCCTACATCTTCCTTGCCGGCACCGAGCTTGACTACTCAGGCGGGCTCAACGGCAAGGGATTCGTCTTCAACAATCCCAATGCCAAGACGGCGTGTGGCTGCGGCACTTCTTTCAGTGTCTGATCTCGCAGTAGCCGGGATGTATAATACGGATCACATAACGTTTGACATCGACTGCCGCCTCCCATCAGGGGGCGGCTGTTTCTTTCAGGAGGATAGACGATGACGCAGAGTGCAACACTGGAAAAGCCGGCAGCAGTCTATTCAACCGTGTCCGAAGAAAACATCGCTACGACGCAGGGCACGGGGATATCTGACCGTTCCCATCTTACGCGCCTGAAGGTTACCGGCGCCGATGGAATCGACCTGCTGAACCGTCTTTCGACAAACAAACTCGACGACTTGGAAGTCGGCGATGTTCAGGGAACGGTGCTGACCACCAACAAGGGACGCATAATCGACCTGCTATACGTCCTGAGACAGGAAGACCATCTGCTTGTCATCACAAGTCCGGATACACGAGAGAAGGTATCTGAGTGGATAGACTTCTACACCTTCATAGAGGATGTCGTAGTCGAGGATGTGTCCGAGGCGACAGCTATGCTCTCGGTCGTTGGTCCCAAGGCGTCCAATGCGCTGACTTCACTTGCCGATGTCCCGCCCTACGGTTCGGCGGCCCTGACAATTGGCGAGGTTGACGCTCTGGCTCTCCGCACAGACTTTGCGGGCATAGAAAGCTACGACATCATAGCATCCGCGCAGGACAGAAATGCGCTCTGGGAGACATTGACTGACTTGAACGCAGTGCCGGTTGGCAATGAAGCACTGGAACTTGTTCGGATAGAGCAAGGCATCGCGGGCTACGATGGCGAACTTTGCGAAGACTACAACCCCCTCGAAGCAGGCCTCAAAGACTTCATCAGCTTCAACAAGGGCTGCTACATTGGGCAGGAAGTCGTCGCGCGCCTGAATACCTACGACAAGGTGCAGAAGCACTTGGTTCGCCTTTCCTGGAATGGCGAAGCTGTTCCCGAACTTCCAGTCGCGCTAACCCATGAGGGCAGGCAGGTTGGCACGCTTACATCGGCGACAAAAATGCTGAACGGAGACGGCCACACCGGACTCGGCTATATCAGAAAAGCCCACGTCCAAGAGGGCATACAGCTTCTTTCTGAAGGTGGACTTGAAGTAGTGGTTGAGGTCATACCGCAGCACGAATGATGGAGTGCTTGGGCCATCGTCATGCGAGCAGCGTATATCCCCCGTCAACAACGATGACCTGGCCACGGATCATTGCGGCGTCCTCGGTGCATAGGAAGGCCACCACGCGCGCGATGTCCTCCGCCGAAACCATCCGGCCGGCAGGCGTGCTGTTGCCCGCTTCCATCATGCTGTTACGATTAGGGAAGTAGTCGAGCGCGCCCGTCTCCACATAGCCCCCCGAGACCGCATTCACGGAGATACCCTGCGGCGCGAGTTCAACTGCCAGGTAGCGCGTGAGCGATTCTAACGCTGCCTTTGAAGTGCCAACCGAGAAATAATAGGGTAGAACCTTTAGCGACCCTTGGCTCGTGATGTTCACTATGCTTCCACCGTCGTGCATCAGCTTTGACGCCTCGATCGCGCATAGCCAGGGTGCCTTAGCGTTGACATTCATCGTCCAGTCCCAGTGCTTTTCTTCAAGCTCGGACGCCGAACGCTGGACGCCGGAGGCTGCGTTATTGACTAGCACATCCAGCCTGCCGAATGTTGCGTTCACTTCAGCAAATAGTTGCCTGATCTTATCGGAGTCGCCGAGATGCGCACGCACACGCAGGCAGCGGACTCCGAGGGCCTCGATCTCACTTTGAGTCTCAGCGGCCGCGGAATGGCTGCGGATGTAGTTGAAGGCGATGTCAGCGCCTCGCGCGGCGAAGTCGAGGGCAATTGCCTTGCCAATGCCACGTGAACCACCTGTGACCAGAACCGTCTTGCCCTTGAGTGTCATCGCTTACCCATGAACTCTCTAAGTTGTGAAAGAATTCTCTCCGGCGCTTCTTCGGAAGAATATGTCCGTGGTCCCCGAATTCGTAAGAAACAGAGTCAGAAAGGTCGCTCTTCCGTCTTCCTGGACTTAAGAGAAGGACGGACAATTTTCCTGTGTGACTATGGGGATGATGGAAGTCCGGCCGATTGCTGAAGTAGGGAAGCCTAAATCGCCATCCCGCCGTCAACACTGATAATCTGTCCGGTCACATAGCTCGCCTTCTCGGTTGCGAGATACCCAACCATGCTGGCGATGTCCTCAGTGTTTCCGAATTTGCCCTGCGGTATCCAGGTCATTATCGTGTCTTTTTGTCGCTGAGACAGGCCTGCCACCGTTTCGGTGCTGATGTAGCCGGGGGTTACTGCGTTGACCGTGATATTGCGTGTGGCGACTTCCTTGGCGAGCGATTTTGTGAAGCCGATTATGGCAGCTTTGGACGATGAGTAATTGGTCTGGCCGATGTTTCCTCGAATGCCCACAACGGAGCCGATATTGATAATCCTGCCCCAGCGTTCTCGCACCATATGGCGCAAGGTCGCTCGCGTGCAATAGAAAGTCCCATTGAGATTCACGCCCATTACCCGGTGCCACGCTTCGTCGGACATTCGCATAAGTAGGCCGTCGTTGATGATTCCGGCGTTATTTACCAGTATGTTGACGCCGCCCCATTCATCATTGACTCTATCAACCATCTCGTTGACCTGTTCAAGGTCGCTAACGTCTGCGTGAACCTTCAGCGCCTTCCCGCCCAGGTCGGTTATTGAATTCACCACCTCTTCAGCTTCGGACTTGGACGAGTTGTAATTCACTGCCACATTAACGCCCATCTGGGCGAGTTCAAGACTTATTGCCCTGCCAATGCCCTTCGAAGCGCCGGTGACCAGTGCCGATTTCCCTGCTATGTCCGAATTGCTCAATTTGATTCCTGCCTATCAGTTAGCTGCTTATGTGTCTCGTGTAGTAGAGAGCAGCGGCAATCACCGCCGGGGAATGCTACTCGCCATGAACTCGTGCGTACACCTCGACCATTTCTTCATTCAATTTGGGAACGAAGTCGATGTCATGGGTAAATTTAGCCGTGCCTATGGCTCGCCGCACGGCAGTGGCATCGCCCGCGCCGTGCCCAACGATACTGATGCCGTTTACGCCGAATATAGGTCCACCACCGTATTCGTGTACGATATTATTCAGGTCATGCACTTCCTGTGCCGCTATGCCCAGTTCTTCGTCAGAGAGCTTACCCTTAAGTGACTCGCTCAAGTGATTGGACAGAGCCTGCCCCAGGCCCTCCGTCAGCTTCATAACGACGTTCCCCACGAATCCATCGCAGACAACCACCTCTGCCTTGCTCGCAACGAGGTCGTCTCCTTCGACATTGCCGATGAAGTTCAGACCGCTCTTCGTCAGAAGTTCTGTCGTCTCACGCACCTGCCGGTTGCCCTTGCCGGCCTCCTCGCCAACGCTGAGGAGAGCAACTCGCGGCTGCTCCATTCCCCAAAACTGGCGCGCGAACACATCGCCCATTACGGCGAAACTGAGCAGCTGAGATGGTCGGCAGTCAACATTCGTGCCGAGGTCTATGATGATTGTGTTAGGGGCAACACCCAGTATCGGTCCCCCGAGAGCAGGCCTGTCAACGCCCTCCGACAGCCCAAGTACGACTGCCGCAGCAGCCATAGCCGCCCCCGTTGATCCCATTGAAACGGAAGCGTCTGCCTTCCCTTGCTTTACGAGGCCCGTGGCTACGAGAACCGAAGCTCGCGGCTTCTGGCGCAACGCCATCGCGGGCGCCTCGCCTTCGACGATCACGCCTTCCGAGGGAACTACGGCAATCGGCAGTTCGGCAGCATCGTGCTTCAGCAGTTCTGCCTGAACCTGAGAGGGGTCGCCGACAAGCAGAATCTGCACTCCACCTTCTCTCGCTGCCTCCACTGCGCCTGAGACTACATCGGCGGGAGCATTGTCGCCGCCCATAGCATCGACGGCTATGCGCACCGCCCCATGTTCTGCTGTCAAGTTACACTCTCCCGTATCGTTAGCCGTCGCTTCGGACGCATACCACTGCGTCGCCACTGATAGAGATTTCGCCGTTGTCTTTGCGCACACCAACGGCGCATGTTAATTCGCTCGTGCCATCCAGTATGGATATCTTCTTCACGTTTCCGAATGCTGTTATGGTTTCTCCTGGATACACTGGCCCTCGGAAGCGCACTTTCAATTTTCCACTGCTCAGCCAGTCCTCGCCAAATGCGACAGTAAGCATCTCAGATATTGACGCAAGGATCATCATACCATGCGCAATAGTGCCGTCGAGTGTGGAGCCACCGAAGTCTGTCCCGGCGGCGAACTCGGCGTCAAGATGTATGGGGTTATGGTCTCCCGCCGCGTCCGCGTACTGCTGGATCTGCGGCTGGATTATCGTTTTCTCGATTGTGGGCAACGCGTCGCCCTCTTGCATAATCGTCCTGTGCTCCATCTTTGCTGCCACCTTATGCCGGCAGCATTATTGTGCCCTTGCCTTCCATCACTACGCCGCCACCCTCCGAGGTCGCCTCCATATTGACTACCAGGAATCGCCAGTTGCGCCGCACGGAATTCTGCGCCAGAGTGGCAGTGCATTCAACCTTGGAGCCGACCGGCACTGCCGCGCAAAAACCTAGCTCTTGGCTTGCATGAATGGTGCCGCCCGGGATCTGCAGCGCATTGATGACCGCGCTGAGGGCAAGCGCCGCGATTGCCATCGGAGGAACAAGGGATGAACCATCGGACGCCGTAGGGCTGCTTGTGTCCCCTACGGCCGCCACATAGTCGCCAACTGCTTTGGCGTTGAGTGAAACGGACTGGCTGGATAGCTGTTGACCCGTTTCAAGTTTGGAGTAATCAATCATTCGTCTGGCAGCCCTCGATGGCGCGTAAGTGTTCTATCGATTATAGATATGTGAAGACTGCAAAGCAACGAAAACCGAGAGTCTGCTGCCAGAGTGACGAGGCAGATGCTGCTACTTTGGCGGAAGCGAGACGGCGAACTTCAAGCCGCGTTCGACCCACTCGTCCAAGCCTTCATCCAAATCAATCCCTTCAGGTGAGACAACCACGAACCCTCGCATTGGTCTGCCGGTAAAGTCCATCTTACGAGCATGCGGAAGTTCCAAAGTGTTCTCGTATCCCTCTGCACCGACGCGCACGATGATCTCGTCTCCCATCACGCCGCCAAGCATGTTGCCATTCACCATAAAGCAAAGCCCGCCGAACATTTTCCGCTCCGTTATGCCCGCCTGCTCTCCGAGTGACTGCCTCACGCGAAGCGCGAGTTCTTCGCTGAATGCCAAGCTGAGCCTCCTATTGTCAAGCCAATCGTCTAGTCAGGCGACACGCGCGGAATGAAGTGGCGTGGACGCTGCATCAGAGTGATGCTCGCAGTCCTGCCAAGTTCCGCCTCTGCCGCGGCAACCGCGTCCTCTACAGTCGCATAAGCCTCGAATCCCATCCTCTTTGCAGAATCCGTGTCTCGCACACCAGCGAACATTATCCTGCTGAGATAACGCTTCGGAATCCCCGTGCTGTTCCACATAAAGAACGGGTGAGAGCCGTGATACGCATGACCATATCGGTAACCGTGGATGAACTCCGGGCGATGGGCGTACTCTTCCACATAGTTCTCCCATAGCCAGTAGGGGTCCGTCTCCTGTGGCAGCAACTTCTCGAAGAACTCCAGGTACGGTGCAAACCGGCGTGAATCGAACTGTGCCGTCAGTGGGTGCGCCATAATTGCGATGCCACCCTCCCGCACCAGCGGCATCCCCTGGAACTGTGTAACCGTGTTCGCCATAGCCTGGTTCGCCGCAAGAATCGGGTTGACCGTCGAAAATTTGGAATAGCACTCGTTCCAGTTGGCGATGCCAGCCACAAGAATATCCGACTGCCCCTGCACTTCGACCACCTGCTGCTCTTCGATTGCCGCCAGCGTGTGCGGATGCACTTCGGTCGGGTGTCCGCCGTTAATTGCGATGATGTCCTTTTCAGGGTCCGCATTGTCGTACACCGACTCGATGGTGAAGATTCGCCGGCCCTTCGCTTCCAACGCTTTCTCGATTAGCGCGCCCTGCTCCCACACCAGCTTCTTGAATGACGAGTTTTTCGGATCATCCACCGACTGACCGCTTGCGATGGGCCAGGGTCTGTGGTGATGTCGGATGCTTTTGAAAGTACCAAGCCCGACTGCCGTTGACTTCCAGCCGCCGTTGAAGGGCGCCCACATCGTGTTCAGGTAAATGAACTGGTCTGCATCTAGGATCGCGCGATTCACCTCCACATCGAAGCCCCGGTGCGTGTACCCCAGGTGAACAAGTTGCTCAGGGTCTTCGGCGTCATGGCAGTACAGGTTGTTGTACCCGAACTGTAGCACCAGCCGCCTGCCCAGGAAGGTCTCCATCTCGGTTCGACTGAGCTTGCGGTGGAGACCTTGCGACAGCAGCAGTGTGATATTGTTCAGCGCGACTCCTGCCTTGCGAAGCTCCTCTACGATGACCTCAATCGCCGTTTGTCTGAAGTCCGCGCGCTGCGTTCGGAAGTATGCTCCTGAGGCGTCGTCGAATGCGATTACAACCTTGGACTTGCTGTTGACCAGTTTACGCAGCGGTTCATGTGAGATAGGATTGGTGATAACCTCGCGTATCCGCTCTGCGACATCCGGTATGGCAGGCAGCGGTCGCTTTCCCTCGATCACGCGTGTGCGTTCTGGCAATTCCGCTCTTATGTAGCCATCCCCATAAGCGATATGGTGTGTTCCTGTGCTTGGCATTTCCCGCCTCACGGTGTACTTGCCGAATTCGCGCGCCGGCTATTGTGTCTTGCCGGTCCATCTTTATGCATTCGCCAGCGCATCCTTCAGATGCTCCAGCGAAAGATTGCCCCCGCTCATAATCAGCGCAACCTTCTTGCCCTGCAGCCTGTCTCTAATCTTCAGTGCGCCCGCGAGCGAAGCCGCACCCGCATGCTCGGTAAGGTTATGCGTATTCTCGAGGTGCAGCACAATTGCCTGCTCCATCTCCTCATCCGACACGAGGACGAAGTCGTCCAGCAGTTCCCGCAATATGCCCATCGGAAGATCGTATCCCTTCCCGGTCGCCAGTCCCTCCGCCTTGGACTCCATCGGTGCTTCAATGAGCTCGCCCGTCTTCCAAGATTGATACGCGGCCTGCGCACCTTCCCCCTGAACTGCTATTATCTTGATGTCAGGGTTGATGCTCTTGGCGACTATGCACGTTCCACAGGCTCCGCTCCCGCCGCCGAGTGGCACGATGATGTAATCCACATCAGGCAGGTCTTCCAGTATCTCCAGCGTGTATGTCCCCACGCCCGCGATGAGCATCGGCTCATTTATCGCATGGACATATCGGTAGCCCTCTTCCTTGGCGAGGCGCTGCGCGTACTCGTTCGTGATGTCGAAGTACGGCCCATGATGGATGACCTGCGCGCCAAGGCTCTCGATGGAAGCCACCTTGCCCGCATTCGCGCCCTCCGGCACGCACACGATGCAACTGATGCCAAGCTCGCCCGCCGCATACGCGATTGACTGCCCGTGGTTGCCCGACGAAGCAGTGATTACGCCGCGCTGCTTCTCCTCGTCCGACAGTTGCGACAGCAGGTTGATCCCGCCGCGCATCTTGAATGCCCCCAGCCTCTGGTGATTCTCATGTTTTACCCACACTTCTGCTCCCAGCAGCTTGTCGAGTGAAAGGTAGTGGTGCAGGGGAGTGCGCCAGACATAAGGCGCAATACGTCCGCGCGCCTCAATAACATCGTGCAGAGTAGGTCTATTCGCCAAGATAAGGTCTCCTGTTGCAACTGCGCTTCGCTATGGTTGAATGCTAATTGATCCGTAACTCTCACACGCAAGCCGTCTCCGATTTGAAGTGTGAGGACAGCGAACTTATGTGCAGTGCATGTTATCATGGACGGCAAATATCCGCGCAGGTTCAGTGCAAAAATGAACATCTTCTTCGACGTTGACTACACCATCATGGGCGCCGATGGCAGCCTGCGCCGCAACACGACTGAAACATTCAGCAAACTCGTAGCCGATGGGCACAAGATATTCATCTGGTCGGGCGTTGGCGTGCGCACGGCTGAAGTCCGTCGCTTCGGGCTTGCGGACTATGTAACGAAAGTCTTCCAGAAGCCGCTGGAAGATTTCGAAGCCGCGCTACCCGGACTGGGCGTTTTCACGCCGCCCGACTTCATCATTGACGATCACCCTGAGATTGTCCGTTTCTTCGGGGGCTTCATATGCAGGCCATACTACTTCCGAAACGTCAAGGACACAGAGATGGACGAGATATACCAGACTATCTCCGAGGTGTCTGAAAGCGGTAGCTCCGGGCACAAAGCCTACCGCGCCGGAATGAGGCGCGCAGCGGACCAGACCTGATGCCAATCAGACTGCTCTCCGATAAAGTCTCGTCCATGATCGCCGCCGGCGAGGTCATCGAACGTCCCGCATCGGTCGTTAAGGAACTCGTTGAAAATGCGCTTGATGCCGGTGCAACTGAGATTTCGGTCGAGATTCGTGGTGGCGGTGTCGAGCAGATTCGCGTTGCCGACAACGGCATTGGCATCCCCCAGGATGAAGTTGGGCTGGCTTTCCAGCGCTTCGCCACCAGCAAGCTCAGCGATGCCTCTGATCTCGACGCTATCCCTACGCTCGGTTTCAGGGGCGAGGCACTTCCAAGCATCGCCTCAGTCGCCCGCATTTCGGTTGTTACTAGACATACCGGCGAAGAATCGGGCACACGGCTGGAGATTGACGAAGGACGCATAACCGATGAACAGCGGCACGGCGCATCGCAGGGCACTGTGATGACGGTGCGGCAACTCTTTCGCAATGTCCCCGCACGCCGCAAGTTCCTGCGCACCACCGCAACCGAGACTTCACACATTCAGACCCTAGTAACTCGATATGCACTTGCCTATCCTGAGGTGCGCTTCAGCCTGAATACGGGCAACGCATCGCTGCAGACCCCGGGCTCCGGGAGCCTGCGCGAGGCAGTTGCCGCGATCCACAGCCTGAATGTTGCTGAAAACATGTTGGGAATAGGCCCTGATGACGAAGATTTGGAACGCCCTAATGTAAGTGGCTTGGTAAGTCAGCCCGCGCTCAGCAGGGCAAACCGTGGCTACATGAGCTTCTTCGTCAATCGCCGCTGGGTGCAAAGTCGCATGCTCGGCTACGCGCTTGAGCAGGCGTATCACGGGTTCCTGAAAGAACGTCGCTATCCTATGGCCGTCGTCAACATTGCGCTCGACTACGACCAGGTGGATGTAAATGTTCACCCGTCCAAGACCGAGGTCCGCTTTCGCAGTGGCGACCGTGTATTCTCCGCAATCCAGCATGCAGTGCGGAGCACGCTGACCGCTCACTCGCCCGTGCCCGAAATTCGGGGCGCTGAGGTCGGCTCTCCGGCTTATCCCTACGCTCCTTCAAGAGATTCCAGCCGCCACTTCTGGCCCATAGAGCCATTCAACGCCGCTTCTGCAACTCCCTCCGCAGTTGACGGTAACGGAGAAATCGCGTCAGATGCCCTGCAAGATACTGGGTCGGAGACTTCGACCGATGACACCGGCGGCTATACTCACAGGCAGACCCTGCCGATGCTGCGTGTTCTGGGCCAGGTACAGACCACCTACATCGCTGCTGAGGGCCCCGACGGCATGTATCTCATAGACCAGCACGCCGCGCACGAGCGAGTAATGTTCGAGCGCATCAAGGCAGACGCCGCGTCAGGCGAACCCCAGTCGCAAAGTCTGATGGAGCCTCTTACGATAGAACTGAACCCCATACAACAGGAACTGGTAGAGACACACCAGCAGGTATTTGCCAATCTGGGGCTGTTGCTGGAACCCTTCGGAGGCAACGTCTATGTCATCCGAGCCGTGCCTGGCATACTCGTGGACCAGGACCCTGCTAAGGCGTTCATTGACATGCTTGACGAGATGGCGCAGGGCGGCGACGTGGAAACGTGGAGCGACCGAGCTGCCTACTCGATGGCATGCCACGCCGCAATCAGGGCGGGCAAGGTGATGACGCACGCCGAGATGACTGCGCTGACGCGTCAACTGGAGCAGTGTCACCAGCCCCACACCTGTCCGCACGGACGCCCCACGATTATCCACCTAAGCGGCACTCGCCTTGAGCGGGAGTTCGGAAGGCGATAGGGCTTCCCGAACGATTGATGAAAGGACACACCATGAAATTCGGAATCTTCCTCGGCGTGCAGATCTCCCCTGATGAATCTCTAGCACAGCAGATTGAGGATAGCGCGGAGCAGGTTCGCGCAGCCCGCGACGCCGGCTTCGACCTCATTTGCACAGGTCAGCATTTCCTGTCTGCGCCCTACGCGCAGCCCGCAACTCTGCCATTCCTCGCCCGCATGGCAGCAGAGTCAGGCGACATGGAGGTCGCGGCTGCCGTCATACTCGTTCCACTGCACAACCCCGTCGATGTTGCGGAGAGCGTGGCAACGATGGACGCAATCTGCAACGGGCGCTTCATATTCGGAGTCGGCATTGGCTACCGCGATGAGGAGTTCGCTGCATTTGGCATCAAGTCCAGCGAGCGGGTTGGGCGCCTGCGCGAATCCCTCGATCTGATGAAGAAGCTCTGGACAGACGAAGAAGTAGAATACAGCGGCAAGTATTACCAGCTGCCTAAAGTAAACCCCGTCACGCGACCGGTTCAGAAGCCCCATCCGCCGATATGGGTAGCAGCCAACAACGATGTCGCCATACGCAGAGCCGCCCGCTGGGGTTATCCTTGGTTCATCAACCCGCACGCCACCATGTCAACCATCGCCCGCCAGATATCCGTGTTCAACACGGAAATCGACAGGGTAGGGCAGCAGGCTCCCGACGCGATGCCCATGTTCCGTGAGATGTATGTCGCCGAGGACAAGGCGACGGCGCTTGAGGAGAGCCGCCCGTATCTGGAGAGCAAGTACGCCGCATACGCTTCGTGGGGACAGGACAAGGCGCTCCCCGACGAAGAGAGCTTCAGTGTTCCATTCGAGGAGCTTGCACGCGACCGCTTCCTCATTGGCTCACCTGATGACATCGTCGAAGAAATACGCCGCTACCAGGACGACCTCGGCGCCAACTACATCATCTTCCGCATGCAGTGGCCCGGCTTGCCGCAGGCAAAGGTGCTAAGGCAACTCGACCTGCTGCGCGAAGAGGTCATTCCCCGAATAAAGCAATAGCATGGAAGGTTTTGGCAGAGGACTGCTTTTCATTGGCGTCGCAGTCGCAGTTCTCGGACTAGCCATTATGCTTGCTCCGAAGATCCCGCTCCTCGGCAAGCTGCCGGGCGACCTTGTCTTTAGGCGCGGCGAATCCACATTCTACTTTCCGCTTGCCACATCCCTTGCCATATCCATTGTCGTCAGCCTCGTCCTCTCCGTGCTGCTGAACATAGCGTACCGCCTGTTCAGATAATCGCCGAGAACCTAGAACTGCGCCACCTCCACCGAGTTTATCGGTGGCAGATTGTCTATCAGCAGCTCCCAGCTGTCGCCCTCGTTCCTGCTGTAAAATATCTGTCCGTTAGTCGTGCCCACATAGACGCCGCACGGATCGAGCGAGTCCGTCGCCATGCCCTCTCGCATGCTGTGCAGGTAGGCATTCCGCTGCGGCAGACCGTTCGTCAGCGCCTCCCAGTCCGCGCCGCCGTTGCGACTTCGGAACACTCGGAACATGTTGCCGCTAACGATTCGGAATTCACCGCCGACCTCGCCTTTTTCTATGGCATTGTCTTCTGGCAGTACATACAGCGTCCTTGGATCGCGAGGGTGCAGCGCAAGCGCAAGCCCGAAGCGGGAGGGCAGCCCATCCGTAATGTCCACCCATGACAGCCCACCATCATCGCTGCGATAGGTGCCGCAGTGGTTCTGCTGGTAGAGCAGTCCCTCAGTTGCCGGATGACTGAGCAGCTTATGAGGGCACTGCCCGAACTCCAAGTCTTCCTCGTCCGGTATGAAGTCCGCGCGCACGCCCTTGTTCAGTGGCTTCCAGCTTTCACCGCCGTCGCCTGTCCCATACACTCCGGCCGCCGAGATGCCGACCCACATGCGCGCGGGATTCTGATCGTCCAACGCTATGCTGTGCATGCAAAGCCCACCCATGCCAGGAAACCAGTGCTCACGCGTCGGATGGTCCGCGATGCTGCGTATCTCCGCCCAGTTCACCCCGCCGTCATCGCTTCTGAACAGCGATGCAGGATCAGCGCTTGCGTACAGCACACCCGGCTCACTTGCTCTCCCAGGCTTGATGTGCCATATCCTGTTCAGCGTCTCGCCCTCGCGGTCGGCGAACTTGGGTGGCGTTTCGGCTGTCAGCCAGTTCTCCCCCAGGTCGTGGCTGATGTGAATCTCCGCGCCCCAGATCATGTAATTCACAGCCGCATACACGGTGCCGCCGTTTCGCCCGTCCTGAACGAAGTGGTACACATCACCGCCGCGACAGTAAACTTCGGACAGCTCCCACTTCTTGCGTGCCGCGTTGCCCGACAGCACGAATGCGCCCTTGCGTGTGCCCACAAGCAGGGCGACTTCCGGGAATGATGCACCGTTCGAATATGACATCGCCAACCTCACTTCACCAGAATAGCTCTGCTATCTATTCCAGAATGAAAGTGAGATTGGCGTCAAGAAGAAGTGCGGCGCTGTTTGGGCTATTCTATCGGCGCGCCCGCCGTATAAACCTCGTGGGAGTAGGCGACGATTGAAGGATCAGGTACGTATGCCACCTCTGGGTCTTTGTCCTTATAGTCCATGACATTTATGAGGTGTCGCATGGCGTTGATACGTGCCCGCTTCTTGTCGTCGGACTTGACGATGGTCCACGGGGCGACTTCGAAGTTCGTCAGCAGGAACATCGCTTCCTTTGCCTCGGTGTACTCCCGCCACTTGTCAATCGACCTGATATCTACGGGGCTCACCTTCCAGTGTTTAAGCGGATCGCTGGAACGCGACTGGAATCTCCGCAACTGCTCCTTCTGGCTGACGGAGAAGTACAGCTTGATCAGCTTAATGCCGCTGTCAACGATCATCCGCTCCAGCATTGGCACATGTCGCATGAACCGCCTGTACTCAGGGTCCGTTGAGAAGCCCATCACACGTTCCACGCCCGCTCGGTTATACCACGAGCGGTCGAAGAGCACGATCTCGCCGGAAGTCGGGAAGTGGCGAATGTAGCGCTGAAAGTACCATTGTCCTAGTTCTACCTCTGACGGCTTGTCCAATGCGACAACGCGCGCGGTGCGTGGGTTCCAGTGCTCCATGAATCGCCTGATTGTACCGCCCTTACCTGCAGCGTCGCGCCCTTCGAAGAGTATGATCGCCCTGTCGCCGGTCTCCCGCATGGAGTTCTGCAACTTCATCATCTCTATCTGCAGCATGCGCTTTTCGGCCTCGTATTCCTTGCGGCGCATTAGCTCTCCGTATGGGTAGATGTTCTCCCTGAAGTAACGAGATCGCACATGGGGCACGATGCTTGTCGGATCATCAAGCGGCTCCGCGTCGAGAATCGGCGAAACTATCGGCTCAAGCTCTACTGGGATGACACCATTTGGTGAATCCTGATTAAGTTGGTCTTTGTCTGTGGTTGAGCTCTTTTCCAGCACAGTACTCACCCCCGGGGCTTCAAAGCATTAACTGGGACACCCTGTATTCTGCCATAGAATACCTTTGATGGCGGTCAATTGCAAACTGTATTAGCAGCAGCCGTGGCATATAATTTATTCTTGGCTAAACGCTGCCGCTACCAGTTCAGCAGCCCCGGCTTCTGCGCTTTCCAGCCCTCATCGGACGGGAATACTGTGTTCATTGGGACTGCCTGCGTGTCACCGTCGAACCAGTCCTGAACCGTCTCGCGCCACTTCTTGTAGTGGGGAGCGTTGCGATGCGCCGTCATGTGTGCATCTTCGTCCACATAGACCTCATAAAGGTAGAACCTGTTCGGATTGGTCTTGTCTTCCAGGATGTCGAAGCGCATGCAGCCGGGCTCGTCCCTCACGCTACCCTGGCTGTCCCCTAGGCTCGCCTCTTTGAACTGCTCTCGAAATCCCGGCTTTATATTTATCGTCACGAATATCGCGTGCATACTGTTTCTCCTTGCAATTTAGCTAATCGTTCCCGTGCTTCAACCTGCGTAGGGTTATACCTTCATCCCAGGTGGAATTATATTTGCGCTTCTCAGTCTGTTCAAGTCAATACCGCCTAACTGAATTTCGGCATGATCTGCTCGGCGAATATGCGCATGCTGCTCTCGGCAGCATCCCACGACATATCGCCTATCCTGAACTGCACCATGATTCCGCCCACCCCCGCTTCCTGCAGTGCGGCAACGGTTTCTGCCACCGTTTCCGGCGAACCATAAACCAGGTCATCTTCTGGACCTGCATCGGAGCCGGCATATATCGCTTCCACCTCCGCCTGCTCGGATTTCGTATTCATCCTTTTGCGTCCACCGTTTATGTGCTTCAAGCTGTCAGCGTTAGCCGGGCGCGCAATCTCAGCCGCTTCGGCATCCGTCTCAGCAACCACTCCGTTAAACCATATCCAGCACTTCGATGTCGCCGCTGAGATCCCATCATCATCGTAGCCCGCGTCCGCCATCGTGCTGCGATAAAGGTCGAACATGTGCCGTATCCTGTCCATTGAAGACATCGACAGCATGAATGGCCTGCCTTGACGCGCCATCTGAAGCAGGGAGTTCTCGCTGGCAATCGCCCGAATCAGCGGCGGATGCGGGTCCTGCACCACCTTGGGCCGCAACACCGGTATCTCCACATTCCAATGCTTGCCCTCGTGTCGGTAACGCTCGCCCGCCCACGCCTTCACCAGGATCTCCTCAGCTTCTAGTAGCCGCTCCTGCGCCTGCTCGTACTTCACGCCATATCCACGGTACTCGTAGCGATTGAACGCAGACCCTCGCGCAGTGCCGACCATAATACGTCCGCCGCTCAGATTGTCTAGCAGCGCGATCTGCTCCGCAAGCCTCACCGGATGATGAAACGCGGTCTGCACCGCAGAAAAACCTATGCGCACCTGCTTGGTCCGCGCGACCACAGCCCCTCCGAACGCCATTGGGTCCGCATAGGTGCATACCCCGTCGAAGTGGTGCTCGCCCAGCCATACGGAATGATAGCCAAGCCGGTCGGCAAGCTCGGTTTCGGCGAGCGCATCATTCACAACCTGGTAGTCTGAGTCCGGCGTTCTGCTCTCCGGAAATAGGAAATCTCCAAACTTCATACAGTCTCCTGTCCTGTCATTTATCACCGTTCGCACTGATCTCTCTGGTGCGCTGGCTCACATAAGCCCGCACCAATCTGATCTCCTCGTAGGAAAAGCCCTCTCCAAGCAGTTCCTTCACTGGCGCAAGTCTGGTGTAGCCTACCTCATCGAAAGCGTTCTGAATGCGCTCCACACGATCATCTTTAGGAAGCAGCGGGCGCAGATCGAGCGCATCCCCGCGCTGCACCAGCATCTCGATGTGCGCGACTATCGTGTTGACAGACAGATCGCGCTCTTGCGACGCTTGTTCTATCGAATAGCCTTGCTGAATAAGCGCGTTGGTCTTCTCATAGGTGGTAGTCCGCTCACCGCTCCGGCGCTCACCCGAAATGGCGCTTCTGCTATTCATACTGAATTCGGTACGGTCTTCCAGCCCTTTCTCCCGGGCATATTCGCAGATAACCGCCAGGAACTCGTCGCCATACCTATTCAGTTTCACAGCGCCCACCCCAGATATCCGAGACAGGCTATTCAGATTCTGCGGAAAGAAGTGCGCCATCTGCTGCAAGGTCGCGTCTCCGAAGACGACATACGGCGGCACGCCATCACTGCTGGCAATCCCCCTGCGAAGCGAGCGTAGCTTCTCGAACAGACCGTGGTCAAATTCGAGGGTACTACGACGGCGACCAACCGCTTCTTCAACCTCAATTTCACTCCTTCTCGGCCTGGCGAGAATCAACCGCTCCCTCTCCTTCAGCATTGTACGCCCCGCCTCGGTCACTCCCAGCGTCGCGTACTCCTCGCTGTTCTGGTACAGAAACCCTCTGTCCACCAGCAATCTGGAAATATCTCTGATGTCGTTGTCGGATAAGTCGTCAACGATGTCATACACACTGAGCTTGTCGTGCCCCAGTCTGAGCACGCGCTCTGCCTTCGAACCACGCAGCACCTGCGCGATGTGGCCCGCCCCAAAGCGCTCCCCTGTGCGTATCACCGCGGACAGAATCTTCTGGGCGATGATGGTAGCGTCGAAATCCTCGCGCTCAGCGAGGCACACATCGCATCCGCCGCAGTCGTGTGGCTCACCATCGCCGCCACCGACAATGGAGTCGTCTCCGAAATAGTTCAGCAGGTACTGGCGGCGGCACGTCTGAAGTTGGCAGTATTCGATGACTTGGTCCAGCTTCCGCTGTGCATTCTGCTTTTCTTTCCTGTCCTCAATCTGGTCTATGAAGAAGTCCTGCTTAATCTTGTCGCCATACGAATAGAACATCACGCAATCGCTAGGCAGACCGTCCCTGCCTGCGCGCCCCGTCTGCTGGTAGTATGCCTCCAGCGATTTTGGCAGTTCCTGGTGGACCACCAGCCGCACGTCCGGCTTATCGATCCCCATGCCGAACGCGATGGTAGCAGCGATGATGTTCGCCTCGTCGCGTATGAAGCGCTCTTGATTCAGTCGTCGCGTCCCCGCATCCATTCCCGCGTGGTACGGCAATGCCTGGAATCCTTCGTCTCCAAGCCTGTCCGACAATTCCTCGGTATCCTTGCGTGAAAGGCAGTATATGATGGCGGACTCGCCTCTGCGCTCTCTCAGAAGCCGCACAAGTTGCTCGTAAGCGCGACGCTTTGGACGCACCTCGTATTGGAGATTCGGCCGGTCAAAACTGGCGATGAACTGCTTAGGTCTATTCAACCCAAGCTGAGTGACTATGTCGCCGCGTACTCTGTTCGTCGCCGTCGCTGTCAGCGCGATGAAGGGAACGTCCGGAAGACTCTGCCTCAGATTCCCCAGCGTCCGGTAGTCCGGTCGAAAGTCGTGCCCCCACTCCGATATGCAATGTGCCTCGTCCACCGCCACAAGGCTCACTTTTAGCGTACCCAGAAATGATCTGAAGTCCGCTAGTGCGAGTCTCTCCGGCGCCAAGTACAGGATCTTCAGCGCGCCACTTTGCGCCTGCGCCTGCACGCGGCTGATCTCGGCATAAGTCAATGAGCCGTTGATGAACTCCGCCGGAACGCCGTTGGTTCTCAGCCCGTCCACCTGGTCCTTCATCAGCGCGATCAGTGGCGAAATCACCAGCGTGAGTCCGTCCAGACGGAGCGCTGGAAGCTGATAGCACAGCGACTTGCCGCCGCCGGTAGGCATAATAACGAGAGTATCCTGCTTCCCTAGCACACCCTCGATTATCTCCTCTTGGAGCGGTCTGAAAGCGTCGTAACCGAAGTATGTCTTGAGCAGGTCTCTCATCTTTTCTAACCTGTTTATTCTCCGAAACCGTGTGCCAACTATTGTTCGCCAAACTCGTAACGCCAATTGATGATACTATAACGAATGGCAAATGATACACAATTCGATTGTGACTTGGGATACAATAAGATAGTTCAAATCACAGATTCGCATTTAGGTAGTATGGGAGGCAACACATGGCTTTGCTGCTAAACCGCGAGACTATTCAGGGACTCCTTACCATGAGCGATACTATCGCACTACTCGAGAGGGCATTTGAAGAACTTGCATCCGGAGAAGCCGCGATGCCCGCTCGCACTGTAATGGCCGACCCATCGCACAACGGCTGGTACGGCTTTATGCCCGCTCACCTGAAGGGAATGGGCACAATAGGCATCAAGGCAGTCACGGTCTTCAAAGACAACCCTGCAAAGTTCAACATGCCTAGCACTTTGGCGTCTATCATCCTGCTCGATGTAGAGACGGGGCAGACCATTTCGGTAATGGACGGCGGCTTCATCACCGCAATGCGCACCGGCGGCGTTTCCGGCGTGGCAACAAAGTACCTGGCGCGTGAGGATGCGAAGGTCGCAGGTGTGCTCGGAATGGGTGTACAGGCGCGTGCCCAGTGCGAAGGCATGGCGGTCGCGCGCAATCTCGACAGCCTTGTATGCTTCTCGATGGACCCGCCTGAGGCTCAGCAACAGTTCGCCAGCGATATTTCAGAGAAGACCGGGGTCAGCGTCAGCCTCGCTGGCAGCGTTCAGGAAGTTGTTGAGAGTGTGGACATTCTTGCGCTCGCCACGACTGCGGCAACGCCGATAGTTGACGGTTCCTGGCTGCCGGAAGGACTGCACATTAACGCCATAGGCTCCCACGCCCCAGGCCTACGCGAACTCGACACCTCAAGCGTCGTCAAGTCAAAGATAATCTGCGACCATAAGGAAGCATGTCTCGCAGAGGCAGGCGACATCCAGATGCCCATCGAGGAAGGCGCACTATCCCCTGACGACATCTACGGCGAAATAGGCGAACTCGTGACGGGAACGAAGCAGGGCAGGGAGAGCGACAACGAGATAACCCTCTTTAAGAGCGTGGGCCTTTCTATCCAGGACATCTCCACTGCCTACCACGTCTATCAACAGGCTGTGGAGCAGGGCAAAGGAACAGAGTTCGATTTCTAAGAAATCTGCCTGCAAACTTGTTTTTTGTTGTTCAAGTTTTGAATTATAATGTAATAAAGGACCCCGCGTAGTCATAGCTCCGGAAGAGGCCCGAAACTGTGATAGATTTTGACCTGATAACGGGAATCATCCTTTCCACTCTGATCGCCTATCTGCTGGGATCGTTGCCAATTGCAGTATGGGTGAGTCGCCGTCGCAACATTGACATCTTCAACGTGGGAACAGGCTTGCCCGGCGCCTCCAATGTGCGCCGCAGCGTGGGCAATATTCCCGGTGGCCAGGTTCTCATAGGGGACATGGCAAAAGGCGCAGTCGCAATCCTCGCGGCGCGTCAGATGCAGGTGGAAGGGCTGTGGCTCGTCATGCCTTGCTTCGCCATGGTTGCAGGACATTGGAGGTCGATATTCACGGGTTTCAGAGGTGGCGACGGACTCGCCCCCCTGGGCGGTGCGATACTTGTAATGTTCCCGCCGTTCAACGGCTTCCTCGCCGTGTTCATCGGAGCAATCGTAACTTTGGGCGGACAGAAACTGCCTTATACATCACTTCTTGGCCTCGTAGCCGGTGTTGGCGCATTGCTCTGGCTCGTCAGGACAAACTCAGCCACAGACCTCGCGCTCGCGGCGGGCGTAGGTATAATCGCGGTCCTCGTGTTAGTTCATGCGTCCGTCGGGCACCGCAGGCGAAATGCCGACGACCAGCCCTGGCCCGAACTCGACGAAGGCGAAGGTGCTATCGAATAGTCAGGCCTTTCGACGAGTATAAAGGCCCAATGAATGTAGGTGATTGCGCTTCGCTCTCACTCACGGCTTCCTTCAAAGGCACTCGCCAACTACCCCACCGACACGCTTGTGGTCGTCCGCATCACGCCTTCGATGTTGTGAATATGCTCCGTAATCAGTTCGTGAACCTTCCCCAGGTCCTCTTCCTGCACCACGGCGATGACATCATAAGGACCGGTTACGCGTGACGCGCTCACCACATTCGCGTTCTCCATCAGCGCCCTTATAAGATCTGTCGATGTGCCGACTCTCGCTTCGATGAGCACATATGCCTTTACCATGATTCCCCTCCAGGTTGAACGTATATGTCAAGTAATAATAGGAAACACACACTCTTTGTTGGTCGTCGGTAAGCTGACCGGAATACGAGTGTTTCGCCGTTGCCTCTAGCCTGCCGAACCGCAGGCACTCCTGTTTAAAGGTTCACCGTCGCGAACTGAAAATATAGTAGCGGATGAGCCTGAGAAATACTTACCAGTTTGTAAAGGAGCCGTCGTTGCGACGAAGCTGCGGGGGCCAGCCCGTGGGATCGACCACATGCGCTTGAACTGCCTCCTCGTCGAAGTCAACGCCCAATCCCACCGCATCCGACGGCACGAAAGAGTATCCGTCCTCCCAGTCAATCTGCTGTGGAAAAAACTTGGTAGCGTAGCTTCCCGGACGCCGCGGCATCTCCTGAACGCCCACATTCGTTGACGCCATGCACAGGTTCACGCATGCCGCCGCGCTGACAGGCCCAAGCGGATTGTGCGGCACGATGTCTATGTAATGCGTCTCCGCCCAGTGTGTAATCTTCAGCGCCTCCGTCAGTCCGCCGACTATGCACAGGTCAATGCGCGCGTAGTTTATCAGCTCCTCCTCGATGACCTCGCGGAACGGCCACTTGCTCGCCCACTGCTCACCCGCCGCAATCGGCAGGGACACATGACGTGCAAGCGCGCGATAGCTCGTCGGGTTCTCAGAGCGCAGCGGATCCTCGATAAAGAACGGTCGGTAAGGCTCCAGTGCCCTGCACAGCGCCACCGAGTGCGCCGTGTCCAGCCGTGTATGTATGTCCAGGCACATCTGAATGTCCGGACCCACAGCCTCGCGCACCAGCGCCATCTGCTCTTCCGCGATCCGCATCGACTCCACCGGCTCCAACAGCCCGTCCATCCCTTGGTACTCGAACACGCCGCCCGTCTCAGCCAGCCCCCAGCGCACGAACTTCCAGCCTTCCGCCACTGCCTTCTTGGAGTTCGCAATCAGCTCCTCGGTCGTGCTGCCCTGCGTGTGCGGATACGACACAACCTTGTCCCTCACGGGCCCGCCAAGCAGCTTGTACACGGGCATTTTCAGCGCCTTGCCCTTGATGTCCCACAGCGCGATGTCAATCGCGCTTATCGCGCAGCAATACACCTTGTCCGCCGGAAAGAACCCGCCCCTGAACATACGCTGCCACAGCCGTTCTGTACTGAAGGGATCCTCACCTATGACAAACTGCGACAGGTGCTCTATCGCGCTGGCGACGGCGTTACCCCAGCGCGGTATGCCCACCTCGCCGAGTCCGTATATACCCTCGTCCGTCTCTACCTTGGCAATGAAATACAGTTTGCCTTCATCGTCCTCGAAAGCATAGCTCCTGATTGCCGTAACCTTCATGAAAAAGCCTCTCCCAAGCCGTCTGGAATGTGCGCCAATACGATAACGAAGTATGGGTTGAGGGTCAAGCGCGGCATTTTCTACACTCGCTCCTTTGGGGGAGGTTTAGAATGGAAGAGAAATTCGCGCTTCAATGTGTAGTTAGTCGCTTCGATCTGAATTAAGATAGCGTCTAAATACAAGCCTGTATAGGAATGCGCCATTAAGGAGATTCCAACATGACAACCCATCCAAGTATGAACGACCTTTTTGGTCTGCTGGACAAGTGGCGGCATTTCCCCGCCTTCCCGCTCGAACCCCGCTCCGAAGTCCTCTTCGCCCTCTTCCTACCAACGATAATGGAATCGTGCATCGGTGTTAAGATCAACCCATTAGTAATCCCACAGTTCCCTCTGAAGAAAGAAGGAAATAACCAGTCCAATAATGTTGACTTCTTCGCTCTGTCAGAAGACGGTAAATGTGGCTACCTAATCGAACTCAAGACTGATATGAGATCTCGAAGGGGAAATCAGGACAAATATCTTGATAAAGCAATTGAGAAGAACCTGCACGCCAAATTGTGCGACTACAAGAAAATCTTGAAATCAGCAACGGATGATAAGTACGCTAGGCAGAAGTATTATCACATGTCGAAATCCTTATCCAGACTACGTCTCATTGAGTTGCCAAGCGAACTTGAAAGTACAATATACCCGCATATGTCAGGAGGTGTGGACAGATTCCGAGTGAGGAAACTCATTGATGACATCTGCATCCTCAAATCACCTCTTCTCGAAGTGGTCTATGTTCAACCCTATCAATCGAAAGAAGACAAGTGTGACGACAATCGATTCCATTACATCTACTTCGATGAACTTGCCAACATCGTCGAAACTCATGGCGATATGGGCGGACTGTTCGCTGGCTATCTTCGAAAATGGACAACCGATCCCGCCACCCATCCACCCCGCTAGACCGTAAGTAACAAGGTTTGACATTGCCCCCACGCCGCCTCTCCAAGTCCCGTTACATGGCTGGCCATCAGTGCCACCTTCGTCTCTGGCACGACATCCACGATCGGCGTCTCAGGCCGCCCATAGGTGAAGCACAACAGGCGATATTCGACACAGGCCATCAAGTAGGAGATTTGGCGCGTGACCGCTACCCTGGCGGTCATTTCGTAGAGCACGATTACCGTAACATCCCCGCCGCACTATCCGAAACGCAGCGCCTCATCGAGGAAGACGCCGCACCCGCCCTCTTCGAGCCGGCATTCCAGTACAACAACGTTCTCGCTCGCGTCGATGTGCTTGAATGCATCCCGGATGGCGGCTGGCGCATCGTCGAAGTGAAGTCAACCACTCGATGTAAGCCTGAGCACATCCCTGACGTAGCAGTGCAGCTATGGGTGCTGCGCGGCGCCGGCTTGGACATTCGAGAAGCGGGAGTGCTGACGCTCAATCGCGATTACATTTACGACGGGATTCAGCTCGACCTCGACGCACTGTTCGCGTTCCATCCCGTTCTCGACGAAGCCGATGCTCTGCTCGAAAGCATCGGAACAGAAATTTCCGACATGCAGACAATGCTCGCCGCAGACTCCGCACCGGATATTCAGCCCAGTCAACACTGCTTCAAGCCGTATGAATGCCCGTACTACGCGCACTGCACTAGGAATATCCCTCAGCCGGAACACGGCATCCGCGAACTTTCAGGAATCAGTGCCGACCGGCGCGAGCAACTGGAATCTATGGGCGTTACCGAAGTACGCGATGTTCCGGCCAACTTCCCGCTCAATCAATTACAGTCAGTCATTCGCCAAGCAGTAATTGACGGAGGCGACACCGTACATGGCGACTTGGCGCGTTCGCTCGCCGGAATAGCACCCCCCGTACGCCACCTTGACTTCGAAACCTTTCAGCCTGCCATCCCTCGATTCGCCGGCACACGCCCCTACGACCAGATTCCCTTCCTCTTCTCAGTCCGAACTGAGCTTGATGAGTTGTCTCACGACCATACGGATTACTTGCACGAGGACGACAGCGACCCGAGACCAGCACTTATTGAGCGACTGCTTGAGGCGCTTGGACACGAAGGAAGTATCTGCACATATTCCAGTTTCGAGCGAATGCAGCTAAAGGCGCTTGCGGCAGCCTTCCCGCAGTACACAGACGCGCTCGATGACATAATCGCGCGCCTTGTTGATCTATTGCCGATAGTAAGTGGGAATTACTATCACCCGGACTTTCACGGTTCATTCTCGATTAAGTCCGTGCTGCCGGTCGTTGCTCCCGGATTGGGCTACGACGACCTGAAAATTGCCGACGGTCAACTGGCCTCGATTTGGTACGCTCGTGCCCTGGCAAGCGTCAATTCGACCGAGAAACGTCAGATATTCGATAATCTCCGCAAATATTGCGCTCGTGACACGCTGGCAATGGTAGAACTGCGTAAGACGCTCCTTGCGGTGATGCAGGCAAACACCTAGCGTAAATTGCGACCTATTCCTTGCCCCCTCAATCCCCTCCTGCTACACTTCCACGCATGACTCGCACCGAATTTGAACTCCTTGTCGTGCAGGCGCTGGACAGCATCCCTGAAGACCTACGACTCCGCCTCGAAAACGTGGATATCGTCGTGGACGATGCGCCGAGCAAAGAGCAGCTGGTAGGTTCCGGAATCGAGGATGGCAATATCCTCTTGGGCCTGTACGAAGGGTTGCCCCTCACCGACCGATATAACTACGATATGGTGCTGCCCGACAAGATAACCCTCTTTCAGCAGCCCATCGAATCCATCTGTCAGTCCGACGAAGACATCATCCGCGAAGTGCAGGTCACTGTGGTTCACGAGGTCGCACACCACTTCGGCATTGACGACGAGCGCCTGCACCAGTTCGGACTCTAGCGCCCGCGTCTGCCCTAA